>Ga0209474_10000012_pt1 | contig 206274 bp, 157 predicted proteins | sample GraSoiAngelo_145_FD_185902 | JGI IMG/M metagenome (GOLD analysis project Ga0209474, IMG submission 185902) | Grasslands soil microbial communities from the Angelo Coastal Reserve, California, USA - 14_1009_05_20cm (SPAdes) (version 2) | ecosystem: Environmental > Terrestrial > Soil >... | reverse complement strand
CGCGCTACGAAGGCTTCGGCAACGTATTGATCGAGGCGATGGCCTGTGGCGTGCCCGTGGTGGCCACGACGTCCGCCGGAACGCGGGAAATCGTGACCGTCGGCATCGACGGGCTCCTCGTCGATCGGCATCAGCCGGAGGCCGTCGCGGCGGCGCTCGAGCGCGTTCTCGTCGACGAGCCGTTTCGCGCGCAGCTCTCGTCGGCGGCGCGCGGCAGCGCGCGGCGCTTCGCGCTGCCCGCCGTAGCGGCGGCGTACGACCGTGTGTTCGGCGCGGTGCTCGCATGACTGACAGGCAGTGAAGCGAATTGTCTTCAACGTTGTCGCCGGCACGCTGGCGGTCGTCATCGTCCTCGTCGGCCTGGAGCTGCTTGCAACCGGGTATCTCCTCGTTCGCGACCGCCGGTACACTCCGGCGCGCGCGCGGCTCGCGGCTGCGAGACGGAACACGTTCATCGACATGGTCACGGCCGGGAGCAGCGGGTGCCGCTACGTCGACACGCTCTTTCCGCACCCGTACCTGGCGTTCGTGCATCACGGAAACGCTCCGTGCGGTGTGGCCGACGTCAACAACATCGGGCTGTTCGGACGCGACTTTCCATCCGAGAAGCCGGGGGACAAGTTCGTCGTCCTCGTCACGGGCGGGTCGGTCGCCGCCCAGTTCATGCGCTTCGTTCGAGGCGGGCCGTCGTACCTGGAGGCGGCGCTGAACCGCGACTACGACTCGCCGACGGGCCGGCCCTTCTGGCTGCTGAACGGCGGCGACGGCGCGTGGAAACAGCCGCAGCAGCTGTTTCTCTTCCTGCTGTACGCCGACGCGGTCGATGCGGTCGTGACCCTCGACGGGTTCAATGAGCACTTCATGCTCGGCGGGTTCATGCGCTTCGAGTACCCCGCCAACAACTTCGCGTTCGTCAACCCGATGGCGAACAGCGACTTTTCGGACGTGGTCAAGCGATGGATGGCGGCCAGGGTCTTTACGTTCGCGACCGGCAATCCGATCCTGTCGCGTTCGCAGGCAGTTTACCTCGTGCTCGCCCGCATCGATCAGTACCTGCGCGAGACGCCAGCAGCGGCGGTGCCGCGGAAGACCACGGTCGAGAGCATGTTCGCCCTGCCGGGCACTTGGTCGAAAGAGCAGCGAATCGGTTGGACCGACGCGCAGTACCAGAAGTACATCCGCGCGATGGATGCCGTTGCCGCGCAGCATCATGTGCTGACGGCGCACTTCATCCAGCCCGCGCCCGCCATCGGCAAGGTCCTCACGCCGGAAGAGCGAACGCTCGCAGAACCGTTGGACTATGCGGCGCTCTATCAACGCATGACACGCGATCTCATGCAGCTGCAAAGCGACGGCACGCCGATATTCAGCCTGCTCGACGTCTTCAATGAGCGGCATGACACGCTGTACGCGGACAAGGTCCATGTGCATCAGGACGAGGACGGAACGAGTGAAGGATATCGACTGATCGCCGAGCGCATCGCGCGCCAGCTCGGCGAAACATGGCAGCTCGAGCGGAAGAAGCTGGCGTCGGTACACCCTTGACCCGCAACCTCCCAGGGTTCTCTTTTCACCGTCGGAGGCTCGATCGTGACTGTTTCGGATGCTGATTCGCTCGTCGTGATTACGGGTGCAGGCGGTTTCATCGGCGGTCATCTGGTTGCCGACCTGCGGGCTTCAGGGTTTCGTCGTCTGCGCGCGATAGACATCAAACCGCTCGATCGGTGGTACCAAGTCGTTCCCGGTGTCGAGAACGTCGTGCGCGACCTGAGGGACCGATTGGCGTGCGAAGAGGCGGTCAACGGTGCGTCGCAGGTCTACAACCTCGCATCGGATATGGGCGGAATGGGGTTCATCGAAACCCACAAGGCCGACTGCATGATTTCAGTCCTGATCAACACGAACATGTTGATCGCGGCACGCGATGCAGGAGTCGAACGGTACTTCTTCTCATCGTCCGCGTGCGTATATGCGGCCGACAAGCAGACCCAGCCCGACGTCGCTCCGCTCAGCGAAGCCGACGCCTACCCGGCGATGCCAGAGGACGGCTACGGGTGGGAGAAGCTGTTTGGCGAGCGCATGTGCCGGCATTTCTACGAAGATTTCGGCCTTGAGACACGGGTTGCGCGCTATCACAACGTGTACGGACCTGGCGGCACCTACGACGGCGGCCGGGAAAAGGCGCCGGCGGCTATCTGCCGGAAGATCATTACCGCGCAGCTCGCCGGCGCAACCGACATCGAGGTCTGGGGCGATGGGGAGCAAACGCGGAGTTTCATGTATATCGATGACTGCCTTTATGGCACGCGCAGGCTCATGCAATCCGACGTGCGAGAGCCGATTAACATCGGCAGCGACGAGCTCGTCACCATCAACCAGCTGATCGACGTCGTCGAGCAGATCGCCGGGCGCAAGTTCCGGCGCCGGTACAATTTGAGCGCGCCGAAAGGCGTCCGCGGACGCTGCAGCGACAACGCGTTGATCAAAGACAGGCTTGGCTGGGCCCCCTCGGTTCGCCTCCGCGACGGGATGGAAAAGACCTACCGCTGGATCCACGACCAGATCACGACGCCGGCCGCGATGCGGCGCATCTACGCCTGAGTCGAAACGCAGTGCTGCTCAAGTGAATTCTGTCGCCACTGTACCTCGACGCAGCGCCTGGTTTGGCCGCGCAGTGGCAGCCACGCTTCGGCAGACGGCCGCAGTCGGCCGCATGGTAGTCGACTCACGTCGAGTGCTGTACGCGCTGACGCTGATCGACTGCCGGCAAAAATACGCGGGGTCGATCCTCGGCACGTTGTGGTACCCGCTCTACTCGCTGCTCCTGCTCGGGAGCTATTCGTTCATCTACCTGGTCGTGTTCCGGATGAAGTACCGCGAGTTCGGCACGTACGGCTTCGTGCTTTTCATTTTTGCGGGCCTCATTCCGTATCTCGGCTTCAGCGAGGCGCTCTCGGGCAGTGTGTTGTCGGTTCGCGCGAGCCTGACGCTCCTTCGTAATTCCGTGTTTCCTCTCGAGCTCGTGCCGCTCAAGCACGTGCTCTCCGCGTTCGTTCCGCTGTGCTGTTCGCTGGCGATTGTGATCCTGATGATCCTTCCGACGAGTCACGCGGGGTGGCATCTGCTCTACCTGCCAGTCCCGCTGATATCGCTGCTGTGCCTGTCGCTGTGTGGGGCCTGGCTCCTGTCCGGGATCGCGGTCGCCGTGCCGGACGTGGCGCAATTCGTGAACATCGTCTTGCTTCTCTTCATGTTCGTCTCACCGATCGGCTACTCGATCGACATGGTGCCTGAGCGGGCGCGCCTGTTTGTCTACCTGAATCCGATGACATTCCTGATCGAGGCGTTCCGCTACTCGTTGCTCGGCGTGCGCCACACACCGCTGTGGGTCGATGCGTTGTTTCTCGCCGGCTGCGGAGCCGCGATGTGCGCCGCGGCCGCCCTGTTCCGTCAGTTCGTGCCAGCGTTGTTCGACTACGAATAGACCGATGCCGGGTCAGGCAGAGGCGATTGTCGCGGAGGGGCTCAGCAAGGTGTACCGCCTGTATCAGAGGCCGACCTACAAGCTGCTGGACGTCGTCGGCCTCTGTCCGGAGGGCGCGCGGTACTACACGGAGCATGTCGCGCTGCGCGACATCGATTTGCGTATCGGCTGCGGCGAGAAGGTCGCGATCATCGGGCGTAACGGTGCGGGGAAATCGACGTTGCTGAAGTTGATCACCGGCATCATCCGCCCGACGTGCGGGAGCGTGACGACCGTAGGGCGGATCTCGAACTTGCTGCAGCTCGGGACCGGATTTCATCCCGAATTCACGGGGCGGCAGAACGTGTACGCGAGCCTTGCGCACCAGGGCATCACCGGCGCTGACGCGGATCGCCTGTTCGAGGAAGTCGTGACGTTCGCGGAAATCGAGGAATACGTCGATCAGCCGATGAAGACCTATTCAACCGGTATGTGCTCGCGGTTGATGTTTTCCTCGGTGATCGTGCTCAGGCCGGACATCCTCGCGGTCGACGAGGTTCTGGGCGTCGGCGACGCGTATTTTTCTCACAAGAGCTTCGAGCGGATGCGCGCCCTCTGCACCGAAGAGGGGACCACGCTGCTGCTGGTGACGCACGACATTTATTCGGCGATGCATTTGTGCGATCGGTTCATTTGGATCGACAGCGGCGCGGTCCGCTTCGACGGCGACGGCAAGGCGGCGGTCGCGATGTACGAGACGTCGATCAAGGAGCAGGAGGAGCACCGCCTCAGGCAGGAAAACGCGGCGCGAATCGCCCAAGCGAGCGAAGCGGTCCACATTCACGTCGTGGTGCGAACGCGCACCGGTTTCGCGCCCGATTCGCCGATTGGCCTCGAATCAATCGAATTGATCGGCCGCCGGGGCTCCACCGCGCTCGCGGTCGCCGACGGCGCTCCGGGATGGCACCTCGTGCCGGAAGGCAACCTTGCACCGCGCCAGACGATCGCCGGACGCGATTGCCGCACGATTGCGACGCACGGCTCGATCTACCACAAGGCGGAGTGGCTCGTGAGCACGCGCGGCCTCGGCGAGTTGACCGGCGCCAGGATCCGCTGGCGCTATGAAGGCGCCGACACCGTCGACTTCCGGGCGTTCACGCAACGGCGCTGCCTGCTGATCGCGGGAGAGCTGCCGGCCGGTCCCGGGTGGCAGGAACAGATGCTCACGGTTTCGAGCGGCGCGCCATCCGCGCTCGAGCCAATGAAGCAGACCGACTACGGAACGGGTCTGGTCCGGATTCATCAGGTGCAGTTCCTGGACGCGTCGGGCCAGCACGTGGTGCAGGTGCGCCACGGCGAATCGTTGACGGTGCGGGTGCACTGCGAAGCGACCGCGGTTGTTCCCGGGAATGCCGTCACGTTCGTGGTCGGCTTCGCGCGCCAGGGTTCACCGTACGCTGCGCACGTGTACGAGCCCGCGCTGCAGGTGCCCGACGCGCGCAAGTTCGTCGTCGACGCGACCATCAATCCGGTGCGCCTCGGCAGCGGCCACTGGCTGGTCACGCTCGGCATCGGGCAGCGGAACATGTTCGCGCGCGACGTCGTTCGCTACTTCACCATCGACGACGGCTGGTACCATTACGTCGGCGCGCGGCTTCAGATTCAGGTCCTGTCGGCCAGCCACCTCGACGAGGCGGGCTGCTTCATGGTCCATCCCGCTCGCATCGCGCTGATCGATGCATGAGACGCATATCCATCATCGGTTTGGGAAAACTCGGCGCGAGCATGGCGGCGGCGATCGCGAGCCGTGGGCACCAGGTGATCGGAGTCGACGTGAACCGCCGTGCGGTCGACGCAGTGAACAACGGTCGAGCGCCGGTGCAGGAGACCGGCCTTCAGCCACTGATCGAAGCAAATCGGACGCGCCTGCGCGCGACGATGAGCCACGTCGAAGCGATCGCGGAATCGGAACTGACCTTCGTGATCGTGCCGACGCCGAGCGACGATCGCGGGGCCTTCTCGCTCCAGTACGCCGCGTACGCGTTTCGCGAGATCGGCAGGGCGTTGCGCGCCAAGACCGAACGCCACACGGTCGTCTTGACCAGTACGGTGCTGCCCGGCGCGACGCGTCGCGGTCTCGTTCCGATTCTCGAGCACCACTCGGGCAAGATCGCCGGCGACGGGTTCGGCGTGTGTTACAGCCCCGAATTCATCGCGCTCGGCACCGTGATACGCGATTTTCTCAACCCCGATTTCCTTCTCATCGGCGAGTTCGATGCGACGTCGGGCGAGCACCTCGAGGCCTGCTACCGCGAGATCATCGACCATCCCGTGGAGGTGCGGCGGATGAGCCTCGAGAACGCGGAGCTGGCCAAGATTGCGGTCAACGCGTACGTCACGAGCAAGATCACGTTCGCAAACACGCTCGCTGAGATATGCGCGAAGATGCCGGGTGGCGACGTCGACACGGTCTCCGCTGCAATCGGGCTCGACACCCGAATCGGCCGCAAGTATCTCACCGGCGGTCTCGGCTTCGGTGGCCCGTGCTTCCCGCGCGACAACATTGCGCTCTCGTTCGTCGCGAGAGCACTCGGCGTCAGCGCCGACCTTTGCGTCAGCACCGACGCGCTGAATCGATCGATGGCGGCGCGAATCGTGTCCCGCCTGCGCGGGATCATCAGCCGTGATGTGACCGTTGCCGTGCTTGGCCTGGCCTACAAACCGCTCTCGCACGTGATCGAGGAATCGCCGGCGATCGCGCTGGCGAAGGCCTTCCTCGACGCCGGCGCGCGCGTGCTCGGCTACGATCCGCTCGCCGGCACCGCTGCCGACCTTGAGCTCGGCGGGCGCGCGCTCATTCTCGATTCGGTCCGCGATTGCCTTCGCGAGGCCGACGTCGTCGTCGTCGCCACGCCTGATCCGGAGTTTCGGACCCTGACCATCTCCGACTTCGCATCGCCGGGCCGCCAGGTGACGGTCATCGATTTCTGGCGGATACTGCCGTGCGAGCTTTCTGCCGTCTCTCACATCGTCTATGTCCCCTATGGCCGCGGCGGCGACGACGCCGACGGTGGAGTCCTGCAGCGGCTCTGGGGTGAAACGGCCCTTCACTATGGATCCTGATCAGCTGTTCGCGACCGTGCCGATCGCCGCGGTGCGGAACTTCTGGGACGCGCGGCCGTGCAACATCCGTCATTCGACGAAAGAAGTCGGCACGCGCGAATACTTCGACGAAGTGGAACAGCGAAAGTACTTCGTCGAGCCGCACATTCCCCGATTCGCTGAATTCCCACGGTGGGCCGGCAGGACCGTGCTGGAGATCGGCTGCGGCATCGGCACCGACACGATCAACTTCGCGCGGCATGGCGCCCAGGTGACGGCGATCGAGCTATCGGAGCGATCGGCCGCGCTCGCGCGCCGCCGGGCCGACGTCTACGGGCTCACCGATCGGATCACGATCCACGTGGGCAACGCGGAGGAGTTGCCCGACATCCTTCCAGTGCGGCCTTTCGACCTCGTCTACTCGTTTGGCGTGATCCATCATTCGCCGCAGCCGTGGCGCATCGCCGCGCACCTGCGCCGCTACATGACCGCTGCCAGCGAGCTGCGTCTGATGGTGTACAGCCGCGTCAGCTACAAGCTGTTCAGGATCATGCGGGAAGAGAACGCGTGGGACATGTCGCGTATCGACGAGCTTCTCGCCAGAAACTCCGAGGCGCAGGTCGGGTCTCCGGTGACCTACACGTACACTGACGCGTCGCTCCGCCAGTTGCTCGATGGCTATCGGGTGCTCGAGCGGCGGAAGGCGCACATTTTCACCTGGGATGTGGACGCGTATCGTCGATACGAGTACCGAAAGGCGCCCGAGTGGGCGAACGTCTCGTCTGCCGAGCTCGCCGATCTCGAAACCGAGCTCGGGTGGCATCTCCTCGTTCGCGCGGTACTTTCCTGAGATGTTTCAGCGCTGGTTGAGGAAGCCGGACCTGGTCGGCCCCGTGACGATCAGCAGCCGCGATTTCGCGAGCGAATCTGTCCCCGATGGGGGCGACGTCCGCGTGTTCGACAACGAGCCGGCGCTGCGAATCAACCGCGCGCGGCTCGCCGCGATCGAGGCGGTGGGGCTGGACCTGACCAGCCGCCGAGTACTGGACGTCGGGAGCGGGCCGGGTCACTTCGTGGACTTCTATCGTTCGCGCGGATGCGACGTGACCGCAATTGAAGGGCGTCCGGAAATCGTCTCCGAGTTCCGCCGCCGCCATCCCGACGTGCCCATCTACGCCGGCAACGTGGAACGGTTCGATTTTTCAGCGCTGGGCCGCTTCGATATCGTCCACTGTTTCGGGCTGTTGTATCACCTGGAAAATCCGATCGCGGCGTTGCGGAACCTGTTCGACGCCTGCGCCGGCGTGTTGCTGCTCGAAACAATTGTGCTCGACGCCGAGGAGCCGCTGTTGGCTCTCGCCGACGAGCCCAAAACGGTGAACCAGGCGCTGGGCGGTATCGCCATTCGGCCGAGCCGCGCATTCGTCGCGATGGCGCTGAACCGAGTAGGGTTCCGCCATGTGTACGGCCTGAGCCGTCCGCCATCACACGAAGACTTTCAAGTGGACTGGCTGAACGACCGTCGCTCGGAGCGCGACGGCCATCCAATCCGGTCCATCTTCGTCGCATCACATCATGCGCTGATGCAGCCGGCGCTGCGCCCGCTGCTGAGTTGATCTCGAGTGCCGTTCCTTTTTCGTCGAAGGGAGCGGCGCCGGACGATTCAACCGTTCTCCGTGTCACAACATGTGATCTACCCCGGAACCAGCGTCGAGGCTCCTAGACCGCTCCGGCTCACAACCCCTGCGGCGCAGTACGCTTATGCCGTCGCGTTCACTCCACTGTGGCCGCGACGAAAACGGTCGTCGCATCGAGATGGGGCGTTCCGCGTCCGGCTGCGTGTCAACGAGGGCCGCATCGCCGTGATGAGCATCGACGATAGCGGGACGGTCGTGATCGACAGGGCCGTCATCGAACCGAGCGTCGAATTCGTGCAACACGACGTCGTGGCCGCGCCGTTGGCTGCATGCGCCGCGATCGTGATCAGCAACGAGCGAGCGGACGGTCGACCATCACAAGTCGTCATCGATCGGATCGATTGTGAAGATCTCGGGCGATCGGACGAAGGCGACGAGCTGTCGGGTTCGGAGCCGTCGACGCTTCGAACGGTGCCCAACTGGCACGAATACTACGGTGGACGGGGTCGGTCGATGGCCGAACGGCTTCGCAGCGCCCGCTACGCGCAACTGACGGCGGTCAAGCCAATGCGCTGGCTCGAAGGCCTGACGATCTGGATTCAGCCCAACGACGATCTATCGCGAGCCGTTTACATTTCAGGTCAGTATGAGCCCGCGACGCTGCTCCTGCTGCGTCGTCTGCTTCGACCGGGCGCGACCTTTGTCGACGTCGGCGCCAACGCCGGTTTGTACTCGCTTCTCGCCGCGCGGTGGATCGGGGACTCGGGTCGCGTTCATGCATTCGAACCGAGCGCGCGTGAGTTCGAGCGCCTCGAGCAGCACTTGCAGGTGAACGACATTCGCCACGTTACCGCGTGGAGGTACGCGATCGGCCATCGGGAAGGCTCGATCGATCTTCGTGTAGCCGCCCGGCCCAATGCGGGGCACAACACAGTCGGAAATTCGTTCGCCTACTCGGGTGTGGCGATGGCGAAAATCGACCGAGTCGCGGTGACGACGCTCGATGCATGGGCGGCAAACGAGAAGGTGGATCGAATCGACGTGGTAAAGATGGACATCGAGGGAGCCGAGGCGGCTGCTCTCGACGGCGCCGCGAATGTACTCACGCACTTCCGCCCTGCCTGGCTCACGGAGGTTTCTGCCGAGGCGCTGCGCGGATGCGGCTCCACGCCGGCCGCGGTATTTGAGAGGTTTATGGCGGCCGGCTATACGTTGCACACGATCGACGACGCCGGCGGGATTGCGCGCGCCTCCGAACCCGACGCGATTGGCAGCGGCAATTTTCTCGCGCTTCCCACAGAGTGTTCGCTTGACTGAGTCGATGACATTAGATGCCGAGCCGTACCTGAGCGTGGTCGTCACGTCTCGCAACGATCATCACGGCGGCGATCCGCTGATGCGGCTGCAGGCGTTCGTGAACTCCTTCGATGCTCACTGCCGTCGCACCGGTCTCGATGCGGAAGTGATCGTGGTGGAATGGAATCCGCCCGACGATCGTCCGAAGCTCGAATCGCTGGTGCGACTTCCCGACGACGGCGTGCTGACGTACCGCTTCATCGAGGTACCGCCGGCGCTGCACCACACCTTGCAGCACGCCGATGTGTTGCCGCTCTTCCAGATGATCGCAAAGAACGCCGGCATCCGCCGGGCGCGCGGGCGGTTCGTGCTGGCGACCAACATCGACATCATTTTTTCTCCGGAACTGGTCGCGTTCGTTGCATCGAAACAACTGCGCCCAGGACATGTGTACCGCGTTGATCGTCACGACATCGAGAACGAGTTCCCACTCGATGCGACGATCGAGCAGCAGATGGCGTACGCCAAGTCCCACCAGCTCCGTGTGCACAAGGCGACCGGGAGTTATCCGGTTGACGCACAAGGCGGTCAGAGGGATTTGGTGGATGACGTCGTCGACGGGCGCACCGTTCGTCTCGGTGGCGGATGGCACGTTCCGGAGACGGCCGACGGCCGACCGTTCCGATGGGCGACCGATGCCGCCGAGCTGATCGTCGATCCCGTTGCCGCGAGCATCGATAGCGACGCGGTTCTCGAGTTGGAAATTCAATCGAACCCCTACGATGAACAGTCGTGGGTCGTAATCGTCGTGGCGGAAGGGGAGCGTCAGCTGTCGCGCCAACGTGTGTCCGGCCGCTCCACTGTCGTCGTCGCCTTGGATAAGGCTCTGGGATCGCAATGTCGCCGTATACAACTGCGCGTCGTTGATATGCCTCCAGAGTACCGGTGCCAACTGCCCGCATTCGAGCGTCGTGACGCGCTGTTCTATCGAGTTCACCGCGCCGCGCTCCATTCGGCTGCGTGCGCCCCGACAGATCGTCGATCCGGCGGAAGCGGTCCGCACTGGATTTCGAGAGCTGCAGGCCGCGTCGCCAGCGCGATTACGTGGCGCATCGGCGAGCGCCTGCGGTCTCGAATTGTTCAAACGTTCCCAGAATTCCGGGCGCTCGAGCAGACGCTTCGAGAATCCGAGCGCCGGTTGACCTACCTGCAGGGGCTTGGCGATTTGGCGACGTTCCTTCGCATCTACCGGCCCGTGAATCTGCACACGAACGGCTGCGGCGACTTTCAGATGATGGCGCGAGAGCACTGGAACGACCTTCGCGGTTATCCGGAATTCGAAACGTTCTCGATGAACATCGACGGCCTGTTCTCTTACATTGCCGACGCTGCCGGCATCAAGGAGCAGACGCTCGAGGCCCCGATCTATCACCTGGAGCACGACGTCGGATCCGGCTGGTCTCCCGAAGGTGAAGCGTTGCTTCGCAAGCGCATCGCCGAGCGCGGCATCACGTGGCTGGACGCATCCACCGTGTACATTTGGGCGGCGTACATGCAGTGGCTCCGCCGGCCGATGGTGTTCAATGGCGCGTCGTGGGGACTATCCGACGCGCAGTTGCCGGAACGCACCTTCCCCGCTTTCAGCCGATCGATGTGACAACCAGCGCGTCGCGCGGCCTGACGATTGCTGCCGTAGCCACAGGCGTCGCAATTGGCTTCGCGTACGCGCTCTCGCCGCTTACCGTATGGTTCTTCGTTGCGGCACCGGCGCTCGTCGCGTGGGCGATTCGCGATCTGCACGGCGGCGAACGGCGCTGGATCCTCGGCGTGCTGGTCATCGCGATCATCCTCCGCGTCGCCGCGATGGCCGGTCTCTTCCTCTCTGTGGATCACACCCAGGTGCCGTTCGGAAGCTTCTTCGGCGACGAGGAATACTTCTTACGGCGTTCGATGTGGTTGCGCAACGTGGCATTCGGTCTTCCCGTGCATCGCGCCGATCTCATCTACGCGTTCGACGACTACAGCTACACCGTTTACCTGTACGTGCTGTCGTTCCTCCAGGCGCTCGCCGGATTCGCGCCGTACGGGACGCACCTGTTCGGCTGCGCTCTGTACCTGGCGATGTGCATCGTTCTGTTTCGGATCGTACGCGCGCGGTTCGGGCGTGTCGCGGCCGCGGTCGGCTTGATGCTGCTCCTGTTCCTGCCCAGCCTCTTTGCTTGGTCGATCTCGGCGCTGAAAGAGCCGCTGTACTTTCTGCTCGCGGCAATGAGTGTCTGGCTCGTCGATTGGGCGGCGCGGGTGCCCAGGGCGACCACACGAGCAATTGCCGTGGTGGCGCTGGCCGGCGTCGGCATTGCCCTCCAGGCCATTCGTGAAGGCGGGCTCCTCATGTTCGCGACAGGAGTCGTCGGCGGCGCCGCGCTGACGTACGTTCTGCGGCGTCCGCGTCTGGCCGTCGCGACGGCGGTGGTCGCGCCGGCTGTCATCGTGGCGCTGTTGCTTCAACCGGCGTTCCAGGTGCGCACCTGGAGCACCGTGAAGGAGTTTGCCAGGATACACGTCGGCCATGTCACCACGCCTGGATATACGTACAAACTGCTCGACGCGCGGCTGTACGACGACGTCGATCTGCGGTCGATCACCATTCCCGAGGAGCTGCGCTTCGTGGGACACGCGTTCACCGCGTATGTCGTGCAGCCGACGCCACGGTCGATTCAATCCCGCGCCACGCTCGCGTACCTGCCCGAACAGGTCGTGTGGTACGGGCTGGTGCTGCTCGTCCCTGTCGGCATCGTGGCCGCAGCCCGGCGCGACCTCCTTCTGACGTCGGTACTGCTGATGTATGCCCTTGCGGCGGCGGTCATGGTGGCGCTCACTGGAGGAAACGTCGGAACACTCGTCCGACATCGCGGCCTGGCGTTGCCGTACCTCGTCTGGTTCAGCGGGCTGGGCGCGTCACGCCTCGTGGCGAGCATCACGCGCGCGCGCGCTTCCAATCCCGAGGACATCGCCTCATGACAGTCGTTGACGACCGTCCGAAAACGCTCATCAAGCTGAACGCGATAGACGCCGCCGTCCTGCTGGTTCTGGTCGTGATGATTCCGATCACATATGCCGCGTACTTGTTGTTTCGTACGCCACCGGCACGCCTGCTCAGCGTCACGCCGAGCGAGATCGTTCAGGGCACGACCCCCCGTCTGCTGATTTCCGGCGCGAATCTGCGGCCCTTCATGCGCGTGTCGCTGAACGACACGCAGGCAAAGAATTTCATGATTGCCAGCGTGAACGGCGCCGAGGCGGATCTCCCTTCGACGCTCGCGCCGGGAACCTACGACGTCGTGCTGTACGACTACGCACAAGAAGTAAGCCGCCTCCGACGGGTCGTGACAGTTGTTCCGGCGTCGCCGACTCCTTCGCTCGAATTGATCGTCGGCGGCGTGTTCGTTGGTCTGGATGCGGCAGGGGTGCGCCGCGTCAAACCGGGATTGAAGCTGCCGCAGGGGGAGGCGATGGCGTCCGACACTCACATGGCGGAGGTCCTCACGGTGGGCACGCCGCGATCGGCGTCGATGCGGATTCGGGTCGGCGATGCAATCATCGCCGCGCCGGTCGCCGACCGGCTGCTCGTGCCAGCGACGCTCCGCGTGCAATGCTGGACGGAGTCCAACCCTGACGGCACCCTTCGATGCATCGTCCCGAACGTGCCACAGCCGGTAGCGCTCATCCCCGACGCCTACCTCACGTTTCGCACGCCCGACCAGTGGTACGCATTTCAAATCTCCGAGGCGCACGGCGAGCGCGAGCCGCCGATCGCGAACGCGCGCGCGCGTTTCATGGCGTCGCGCGACATCGTACCGCACGTGCGGGCCGGCGACGTCGACGTGACCGTTGCCGGTTACAGCCCGGAAACGGCGCCTCGGATCGTAGCGGTGGGACCGGTCGCGTCCGGCGCTGCCGGGTCCGATTCCGCGTCCGTGGAACTTACGCTCAGATTGCCCGTGGAACCAGTCGCCCGCGGGTGGACCTATCGTGGCCGGCCGTTGAAAGCCGGCCTTGCAATCAGCTTCGAAACCGACGCGTACGTGATCTCCGGCACTGTGCTCGATTACTCGGTCAGCACGCCATCCGTTCGATGAAGCGTCTGAGCAGCGCGTTCGACGTCGTGCGTTCCGCGTGGCTCACGTGTGAGGTCGCGGTCCACTCGGCGCTCGCTCCCGACGATCGCGTCGATGACGAGCGCGTGCTCGCGCATGTTCGCGACAGCTGGTTCGTCGGGACCGCCGACCGGGCTCTCGATCTGACCGGCGACGCCTGGCGCGCATCGACGGTCCGACGTCTGTATATCGCGTCGCGCTCGGCGTTCGATGCGGTCGACGGCAGGACGCGCACGCGGCTCGTGGCGACATGTGTGGGCACGGCGGCGTCTGTCGTGCTGCTTCTGCTCGCATCTGCGCCGTCGCAGCACGTTGCGCTCGAGTGGTTCATACCAGCTGCCGCGCTGCTCGTCGCGGCAGCCCGACTGCTTTACGGCCGACGTACCTGAGTGGCTGCCCCGATCAAACTGCTCGCACTATCGCCGATGCCGGAGGAGGGCGCGGGCTGCCGGTTCCGCATCGCGCAATTCATTCCATACCTCCAGACGCACGGCTTCGACGTGACCCTCAGGACGCTCTTCACACCGGAATTCTTCCGGCTCGTGTATCAGCCGGGACGTTACGTGCGCAAGACGACCGGATTCGCCCGGCTGTCATTGGACCATCTGCTGTCGCTGCGCGACATCTCGCAGTACGACGTCGTGTTCATGTACCGCGAAATCTTTCCGATTGGACCCGCTTTGGTGGAGCGGTTCCTCGCGGCTGGTAACCGTCCGCCTATCGTCTTCGATTTCGACGATGCGATCTTTCTGCCGAACGTCAGCGACGCCAACCGGCTGATTCGCGTGCTGAAGATGCCAGGCAAGGTAGGGTCGATCATCCAGCGCAGCGCCCATGTCGTGGCCGGCAACGAGTTTCTCGCGAGCTACGCTCGGCATTACAACGATGTCGTGACAGTCATCCCGACCTCCGTCGACACGACGAAGTTCGTTCCACGGTCGCCCGGGGCGTCTGACCGCCGGGGCGGCGCGCTGGTGATCGGCTGGATCGGCAGTCCGACGACGGCGACCTATATCGCCGGTCTCGATCGAGCCCTGCGCCGAGTGCGCGAGCGGCATTCGTTCCGACTCCGGGTCAGCGGCGCGTCATCGTCGGTGACGATGAAGGGAATCGACGTCGAGAACGTGCCCTGGACGCTCGACGACGAGGTGCGGCTGTTCAACACGTGCGACATCGGCGTCTATCCCCTGGCCGATGACGAGTGGTCGCGCGGCAAGTGCGGATTCAAGGCGATCCAGTTCATGGCGTGCGGCGTGCCCGTCGTCGCCTCCGCAGTCGGCGTCAACCGGGAAATCATCCAGGATGGCGTGAACGGCTTTCTCGCCGCGACCGAAACGGAGTGGGTCGAGAAAATCCAACGGCTGATCGACGATCCGGAGCTGAGACAGCGGATGGCCGAAGCCGGACGGCAGACGATCGAGCGGTCCTACTCGCTGCAGGTCCATGCGCCGAAGCTCGCGCTCACGCTGCGACACGTCGTCGAACGTTCGCGTTGCCGTCGTCTGGCCGCTGCAGCCACCGTACCGTGAGCGTTCGTTGACCTTGAAGACGTTCGTCTACACGTTCGAGTCGCCGGCGACGTTGGCCGTCGCGCACCGTCTCGTCGGCACCGGCAAGATCGCCGGCGTCATCCTGCAGCGGCCCTTGACGCATGCCGACAAGCTTCGTCTCGTCAGACGTCGGCTCGCGCGCTACGGCGCGCCCCGCGTGTTCAATGAGTTGTTGTTTCACGTGTACTACTCGCTCTTCCTGAAGCGGAGCGACGATCGGCTGCGCCGCACTCTGGCGTTGCCTGAAGCGACGAGGGACACGCTTGCGGCGGCCGTCGAGCTCTTCGACGTAGACTCCCTGAACGGCCCTGCAGGTCGGGCGCTGATCGACCGATTGCGGCCGGACCTGGTCGTGATGATGGCTCGCGAGATGGTGCAGCCGGCCGTGCGCGCCATCCCGCGTCTCGGGTTCATCGGCTGTCACCCCGGCATCCTTCCAGACTACCGGGGCGTGTACGCGCCGTTCTGGGCGATGCGCGACGGCAGGCGCGACAAGGTGGGGCTGACGGTGTATCTCGCCGACGACGGCGTCGACACCGGACCGCTGATCGCCGAACGTCGACTTTCGCCGCGGTTCGGCCTGCGCCACTTCAAAGTCGAGTGCGACCGGCTGCTGATCGAAGGGGCTCAGGATCTGATCGACGTCATCGAGAAAGCCGAGCACGGAGCGCTGACGACGTACACGAAGCCGGACGCCGCCAACCACCTGTTCAGTCACGTCGGCCTGACGCACTTCGTCGAGGCGCTCGTCCGTTGTTCGCGGTAATCCTGTACCACGGCGTCGACTCGGGCGGGCGCTGGGATCGAGCGATGACCGCCGTCGACCAGGAGTACGTGTTGAGCCGCGCGCGCTTCGAGCAGCATCTCGATTATCTGGCTCGCCGATCCGTGCCGGTGTGCTCGCTGGCGGAGTGCCGGACGGCGTCATTCTCTGAGTCAGATGGCGCGCTGGTGCCCGCGGTGCTGACGTTCGACGACGGCGACGTGAGCTGCTATACGACGACGGCCCCGATTCTCGAGCGGTTCGGCTTCCGCGGCGAATTCTTCGTCGTCAGCGAGTGGATCGATCGGGCCGGCTTTCTCACGCGCACGCAGCTGTGCGAGCTCGCCGCGCGCGGTCATCGAATCCAGTCGCACTCGCGCACGCACCCGCTGCTGACCGAGCTCGATACCGCCGCCATCGACGAAGAGGTCATGCTGTCCAAGCGCGAGCTCGAGGCGATGGTCGGGGCACGCGTGGAGTACTTCTCGATTCCGAACGGCGCGTACGACGCGAGGGTGCTCGACGCCGCCCGTCGCGCCGGGTACGTCGGCGTGCTGAATTCGGTCGCCGGCTACAATCACCCGTCCCGCGCCGACTTCCTGCTGCGCCGATTCTCCGCCCGCTCTTACACCGGCGTCGGCGAGATTGCCGAGATCTGCGAGCGGCCGCGGTATACCGCCGTCCGCGTCGCCTGCATACGGACGACGCTCTCGGCGATCAAGTACGTGCTTGGCGACAGGTATGACCCGCTGAGAGCCCGGCTGATTGCCCACAAGGGTCGACAGTGAAAAACTTCGCACTCACCGGAGTCGCCGGGTACATCGCGCCACGACACCTCAAGGCGATCAGGGACACGGGCAACCGGCTCGTGGCGGCGACCGATCCGCACGACGCGGTCGGTGTGCTGGACCGATACTGGTTCGACGTCCGCTTCTTCACCGAGATCGAGCGTTTCGACCGGCATCTGGAGAAGCTGCGGCGCGGGCCGGAAGCCGATCGCGTCCATTACGTCAGTATCTGTTCACCGAACTATCTGCACGATGCGCACATTCGCCTCGCGCTTCGCGTTGGTGCGGACGCGCTTTGCGAAAAGCCGCTCGTCATCAACCCTTGGAATCTCGACGCGCTCCAGGAGCTCGAGCGGGAAACCGGCAGACGAGTGAATACCGTGCTGCAGCTGCGGCTTCACCCGCAGCTCATCGCATTGCGCGATAGGCTGCGGGCCGCCTCCTCGTCTCATCAGCACGATGTGGCGCTCACCTACGTCACGGCGCGCGGCGGGTGGTACGACCAGTCATGGAAGGGTTCCGAGGAACGGTCCGGCGGCATCGTGACGAACATCGGAATCCATTTCTTCGATCTGCTGCTGTGGCTGTTTGGACGGGCCGTGCGCTGCGAGGTCCACATCCGCGACAGGCGGCGAACCGCCGGGTTTCTCGAGCTCGAACGGGCGCGCGTGCGATGGATGCTCTCGACCGACTACACCGATCTCCCTTTCCGCCCGGAGCCGGGAGTGAGGACGACGTTCCGGTCGATCACCGTAGACGGAGATGAGGTGGAATTCAGCGACGGCTTCGGCGATCTCCACACTCGGGTGTACGAGGAAGTGCTTGCGGGCCGCGGCTTCGGCCTGGATGACAGCCGATCGTCGATCGAGCTCTCGTACCGCATCCGCAGTACCAGAGCGGAGGTCGTGCCGGTCCACCTGCATCCGTTTATGAGCCCGACCCATGGCTGATTACTTCGCCCACCAGTCCTGCTACATCGACGACGGCTGCACGATCGGCGAGGGGACGAAGATCTGGCACTTCTCGCACGTGATGATGGGCGCACGGATCGGCCGGCGCTGCAACATCGGCCAGAACGTCGTCGTGTCGCCGGATGTGACCATCGGCGACGACGTGAAGATTCAGAACAACGTATCGATCTATACGGGCGTCACCCTCGAAGACGACGTGTTCTGCGGTCCGTCAATGGTGTTCACCAACGTCGTCAACCCACGCAGCCACGTCCCGCGCAAAGATGAGTATGCGGAGACAATCGTGAAGCGCGGCGCCACGCTCGGCGCGAACAGCACCATCGTGTGTGGCCGCACGATCGGGCGCTATGCGTTCGTGGGTGCGGGCGCCGTGGTCACGCGCGATCTTCCCGATTACGCGCTCGCCGTCGGAAATCCAGCACGCGTCGCGGGATGGATCTGCGAGTGCGGAGTGAAACTCGCCTCGGGCGCGCGGCCGCCGGCGTCTGCAACGTGCCGCGCGTGCGGAGCGGAGTACGAGCTCCGAAGCGGCGTGTTCGACCGGCGAGGGTGAACGGTACCAGATAGTCATGTGCGGCATCGTCGGCAGCTTCCATCCATTCGGTAAAGGCGCGGCGCCCGACGTCGTTGCGCGCATGCGCGATCGCATGTCGCATCGCGGCCCGGACGGGTTCGGTCTGTGGCAGTCGCCCGATCGGCGCTGCGTGCTTGGCCATCGACGGCTCGCCATCATCGATCTGTCGCCTGCGGCGGCGCAGCCGATGACCAACGACGCGGCAACTGTTTCGCTCACGTACAACGGCGAGATTTACAACCACGCCGCAGTGCGCCGAGAGTTGCAAGCGCTCGGGAAATACGAATGGAAGACCGATCATTCCGATACTGAAGTCCTGCTGCACGCGTACGAAGAGTGGGGCGTCGACTGCGTGAACAAGTTCTACGGCATGTTCGCGGTCGCCATCTACGACGCGCGCGACGCCAGCCGGCCGGTCATGTACCTGATTCGCGATCGGGTTGGCATCAAGCCGATGTATTTCGCGCGGACGTCGCGTGGCGAGTGGCTGTTTGCGTCCGAGATTCGCGCGCTGATGGTGCATCCCGATGTGACCCCCGAGATGGATCGGACGGCGCTCTGGCACTATCTGACGTTCATCGTCACGCCGGCGCCGCTCACGTTGTTCAAAGGCATCTTCAAGCTGCCGGCAGCCCACATCCTGACGATTGATCACTGCGGTGAAGCCACAGCACGCGAGTACTGGGATTGCGTTCCGGACGCGTCGAAGACGCTGGCGGAAGATGAGATCAGCGAGGCCGATGCCGTCGCCGAGCTGACGCGGTTGCTGAAGCAATCGATCTCGCGCCGCATGGTGTCGGACGTGCCGTTCGGCGTGTTGTTGTCAGGCGGGGTCGATTCCTCGATGAACGTCGCGCTCATGAGCGAGCTGATGTCTCGGCCGGTGACGACGTTCACCATCGGATACGAGGGCAAGGACGACTACAACGAATTCCAGTTCGCCCGCCGCGTCAGCCGTCGATACACGACCGATCATCACGAGGTCCTGATCGATCGGAAACAGATGCAGGATTTCCTGCCTCTGCTCGTGCAGCTTCAGGACGAGCCGATCGCCGACAACGTCTGCATTCCGCTCTACTTCCTCGCGAAGCTGGTGAAAGACAGCGGGACCACTGTCGTCCAGGTCGGCGAGGGGGCGGACGAGAACTTCCTCGGTTACTGGTGGTGCGAGCACTACCGGCGGCTGTACACGGCCGTGTATCGACCGGCACGGCAGCATCAGCCGTGGTGGCGCCGTGCAGCGGCGGTTCTGACGCAGCCGCGCGCGGCGATCTCCAGCGAAGGCCTCGAGGTCCAGCACCGCGCCGAGCGCGGCGAGGAGTTGTTCTGGGGCGGCGCGGCGTGCTGGTGGGGCGATCGACGCGCCCTGCTGACGCCGAATCGCGCACCGTTCGATTCAGACATTACCTGCCCGGTTCCAGGTCTGCTTCCCGACAGCCATCGCACGCTCGACAGCCACGCCGTCGTCAGCCACTACATCGGCGATTTGACAGGACGACTGGTCGAGCCCGAGGTGCTGCAGAAAATGCCGTACATCGAAATGAAGCTGCGGCTGCCCGAGCACCTGTTGATGCGCGTCGACAAGCTGACGATGGCGCACGCGGTCGAAGCGCGCGTGCCGTTCCTCGATCACGACGTCGTCGAGTTCGCCACGAGGCTGCCGCCGTCCTACAAGCTCGCCGACGCGACGGGGAAGAAGATTCTGAAGAAGGCGGCCGAGCCCTATCTCGATCACGACATCATTTACCGCCGCAAGCAGGGCTTCGGCGCGCCGATGGACGAGTGGTTCCGCGAAGGCGATTTCGGCGCGCGGTGTCTCGCGGCGTTCGACCGATCGGCGCTCGCGCGCGACGCGTACTTCGACAACGAGCACTTCCGGACGCTGCTGAAGGATCAAATCGCCGGACGCGCATCGGCGAGCTTTCAGATCTGGACCGTGATGAATGCGGTGCTGTGGCATGCGTCCTGGATCGAAGGGCGCGAGGACTGCCTGTGAAAACGATCGCGCACGTGGTCGGCGCGCGGCCGAACTTCATGAAGATTGCGCCGGTCTTCGAGGCGTTGCGGCGGCGGCCCGGTCTTCGTCAGTTGCTCGTGAACACCGGGCAGCATTACGACGAAGCCATGGCGGGGATCTTCCTGCGCGAGTTCGGACTGCCGCAGCCCGAACGCGATCTGGACGTCGGATCAGGGTCGCACGCGGTGCAGACCGCCAAAGTCATGATCGGTTTCGAGCAGGTCTGTCTCGAAACCCGTCCCGATCTCGTCGTCGTCGTCGGCGACGTGAACTCGACGATGGCCGCAACCATCGTCGCCACGAAACTCGGTATTCCGGCGGCGCACGTCGAAGCCGGGCTTCGCAGCAACGATCGGACGATGCCGGAGGAAATCAATCGGATCGTCACCGACCGGCTTGCGGAGCTGCTCTTGACGCCGTCGGCCGACGCGGACGCGAACCTTCTCGCCGAAGGCGTGGCGCCGGACCGTATCCACCGCGTCGGCAACGTGATGGTCGACACGTTGTTTCGCTTCCTTCCACAGGCGAAGTTCGAGCGCGTGCGCGATAGGGTCCGCGTCGAACCCAAACGCTACGTAGTCCTCACATTGCATCGCCCGTCGAACGTCGACGAGCGTCATCGGCTGACCGCGATGATGAACGTCATGCAGACGATCGGCGCGCGCCTCCCGGTCGTCTTTCCCGTGCATCCGAGAACGCGGGCGCGGCTCGACGAGATGGGCTTCGCGGCAAATGGGCACGGCGTGCTGCTGACCGAGCCGATGGGTTACCTGGATTTCCTCAGCCTCACGTCCAATGCGCGGATCGTCCTGACCGATTCCGGCGGCCTGCAGGAGGAGTCGACCGCGCTCGGCGTTCCGTGCCTGACGCTGCGGGAGAACACGGAACGGCCGATCACCGTCATCGAGGGGACCAATCGCGTCGTGGGAACGGATCCGGCGGCGATTCTTGCGGCGTTCGACGAGTTCATGGCCTCGCCGCCGCCGCCGCGATGCCCCGCTCTGTGGGATGGGCGCGCGGCGATCCGGATCGCCGACGCGATCGATGCCTTCATGAAGCCGCGGTGAACGCCGCACGCCATGCCTGATTCGCAGATGACCGCCGCCGATTCGTTCCTGGCTCGCGCGCGGCGCGCGCTGCGCCGTTCACCGCGCTATCTCGCCTCGCGCGCGCTGTCCTCCATGCAGCGGCGCGCGCGCAAGCCGTGGGCGTCGGTGGCGCCGCGCCTCTTCAACGATGCCGCGCTGCTGCGGGAAACCGGCGCACCCTCGATCGACGAGTTATGGGATCGGTTGAAGCGACGGCCGTTCTTCTTCTCACCGGCGATGCGCGGCGAGTGGACGGCCGCTTTCGAGCGGCGTTGTCCGGACGCACGCGTCAGCATCGTGCGGACGGCGGACGCCGTGCTGCGTCACGAATTCGACCTGCTCGGCTCGGGCGCCGTATCGCTCGGCGCGCGGCTGCCGTGGCACACCGACTTCAAAACCGGACGCGAATGGCCGCTCGAGTATGCGTGCGAGATGCAGTACGCGGAGCTCGATCGGCCGACCGACGTCAAAGTTCCGTGGGAGCTGAGCCGCTGTCAGCACTTCACGTCGCTCGGACAGGCGTACTGGCTGACCGGCGACGATCGGTACGCGCGCGAATTCGTCGCGGAAGTCGACGACTGGATCGATCGCAACCCGTGGGCGTTCGGCGTCAACTGGGCGTGTGCGATGGACATCGCGCTGCGCGCGGTCAGCTGGCTGTGGGCGTTCCACTTCTTCGCGGACGCCGCGCCGTGCGCCTCGAGGCGATTCCGCAGCCGGATACTGCGATCGCTGTTCCTGCACGGCAGCTACATCGCGACGCACCTGGAGAAGGGCGACGTCAACGGAAACCATTACCTGTGCGATGGCGTCGGTCTCGTGTTTCTTGGAATCTTCTTCGGCGATACGGCGAAGAGCCACGGGTGGCTCGACCTCGGGCGATCGATTGTCGTCGACGAAATCGAGCGTCAGACGACGCCGGACGGAGTCGATTTCGAGCAGTCGACCGCCTATCACCGTCTCGTGCTGGAAGGTTTCGCGACGCCGTACATTCTCATGCGGTCGGTAGGAGTTGCGATTCCCGACTCGGCCTGGCGGCGCCTCGAACGGATGTACGAGTTCGTCGAGGCATATACCAAGCCGGACGGATCGGTGCCACTCGTCGGCGACGCAGACGACGGCCGGATTCAGAAGCTCGGGACGCAGACGCTCAACGATCACCGGTATCTCCTGTCGACCGGCGCCGTCCTGTTCGATCGCGCCGATTTCAAGCGTGCGGCGTGCCGGTTCTGGGACGAGTCGTTTTGGCTATTGGGACCGCAGGGCGCTGATGCCTTCGATCGACTTCCGGCCGACGATCGGCCGGCCGACTCGCGCGCGTTCGACGCCGGCGGCGTCTTCATCCTGCGCAGCGATCGCGCGCACGTCGTCGTCGACTGCGCCGAGGTCGGGATGCGCGGCCGCGGTGGCCATGGCCACAACGACATCCTCGGCTTCGAGCTCTGGATGGACGGCGTGAACTGGATCACCGACTGCGGCGCGTATCTCTACACGGCCTCTCGCGAGTGGCGGAACCGATTTCGCAGCACCGCTTTTCACAACACCGTGCAGATCGACGGTGAAGAGCTGAACCGCTCTCTCGGCCCCAACGCGCTATGGCAGCTGCATTACGACGCTGTGCCATTCGATACCGCGCTCGCGTGCGACGACGAGGCCGATCGTTTTCACGGTTCGCATCGAGGCTACGAGCGGCTGACGCCTCCGGTGACCGTCACGCGCGAAATCGCGCTCGATCGGCGCTCACCGAGGCTGTCGGTGCGCGACATGCTTTCCGGCGCAGGCACGCATGCGATCGTCTCGCGATTTCATCTCGATCCGGCCGTGACGGCGGCGGCGCTCGATGGCAGAAGTGTCCGGCTCTCGTCGCGCGAACGGGAGCTGTGGTTTCGGCTCGAGGCCGACGCGTCGTTCCGTGTCTCGCTCGAACCCTCGTGGGTATCGCCGAGCTACGGCGTGAAGCACCCGTCTACTGTGATCGTCTGCGCCGCGACGGCGCGCGTGCCGCTGACGCTGTCGTACTCCTTCAGTTCTTCGCAGCCCTGATCTGATGCGGCAGATTCTTCTGAACACGGGCGGCGCCGTCATCGCGCGTGTGCCGCGTGCCGTCGTATCGCACGGCAGCGTCCTCGTGCGCGTTCACTATTCGGCCATCAGCGTTGGCACCGAGATCGCGCCGCTGCGATCCGCAGTCATCTCCTCGCCCGATTCGACCGCCGTCGGGCGCGGCCTCGCGTACGCGGCGCGGGTGCGCCATCTCGCGCGCGCCAGCGCCCGCGATCCGCGCAAGGCGATGAACCGGATCATGCGGATCGCGCGCGGGCAGCTGCGGCGATTGCCGATTCCGGCCGCCGTCGGATCGCAGCCCGCGATGGCCGCCGGCGACCGCGATGTCCAAGGGTGGGCGGTTGGATATTCGGCTGCCGGCGAAGTCGTGGCTGTTGGCGACGGCGTCACCGAACTCGCCGCCGGCGATCTGGTCGCGTGCGCCGGCGCCGGGCAGGCCAACCACGCCGACTACATCAACGTGACGCGCAATCTCGTCTGCCGGGTGCCGGCGGGCTGCGACCTGCAGATCGCCGCCACGGCGACGCTCGGCGCGATCGCCATGCAGGGCGTCCGCCGCGCCGCGCCGCAGCTCGGCGAGCGCGTCTGCGTGCTCGGCCTCGGGATGATCGGGCAGATCTCGGCGCAGCTGCTGCGCGCTGCCGGGTGCGACGTGATCGGTCTCGATCTCGATGGCGGTCGCGTCGCGCGCGCGCAATCGCTCGGCATGCGGTACGGGGCGAGCGATGCCGACGCGTTCAGGGCTCTGGTCCGCGACGTCACGGGCGGCCACGGCGCCGACCAAACCATCATGACGGCGGCGACGAAGTCCGACGCCGTGATCAATCTGGCGATGGACGTGACGCGTCGCAAGGGGCGTGTCGTCATCGTGGGCGACGTCGGCTTGAAGGTCGACCGCAACGTCTTCTACCAAAAGGAAATCGATCTGCTCATGAGCACGTCGTACGGCCCGGGCCGCTACGACGCGTCGTACGAGCTCGAAGGCCACGACTATCCGTTCGCATACGTCCGCTGGACCGAGAACCGCAACATGCAGTCGTTTCTCGAGCTCGCTGCGTCGGGACGGATTGCGGTCGCGCCGCTGATCGATCGCGTCGTGTCGATCGACGAAGCTCCCGCGCTGTACCGGACGCTTGCCGACGCCGAAGGCGATCTGCCGCTCGGCGTGCTGATTCAGTACTCGCCCGACGCGGCCGACGCGAGCGAGCGGTCGGCGCCGACGACGGTCGCGATTCGCCGCGCGCGCGCGCCAGCCGACGGTCGCATCGCGTACGCGCTGGTCGGCGCCGGCAGCTTCGGCACGAGCATGCTCGTGCCGCAGATGGACCGATGCCGCGATCGGTACTTGCTGAAAGCCGTCGTCAGCCGGAACGCGGCGCAGGGCGGCAACTTCGCACGCGATCGCGGCGTCGACGTGCTGACATCGAACGTCGACGACGTGCTTGCCGACGCGTCGATCGATCTCGTGGTGATTGCGACGCGCCACCACGAACACGCCGCGCAGGTGAAGCGATCGCTCGAAGCGGGGAAGCACGTCTTCGTCGAGAAGCCTCTGGCGCTCACGTGGGAAGAACTGTCGTCGATTGCGGCGACTTACACCTCGCTCGAGACGCGCACTGCGCTGATGGTCGGCTTCAACCGCCGCTTTTCGCCGGCGCTCGAGATTCTGAAGGCGCGGCTCGCCGCGCGGCGATCGCCGCTGATGATCGAGTACCGCGTGAACGCCGGCTACATCCCGCTCGATCACTGGGTTCACGGCACACAAGGCGGCGGCCGCAACATCGGCGAGGCGTGCCACATGTACGACGTGTTCAGGTTCCTCGCCGGCGCGGCCGTGAGATCGATCGGGGCGGCCGCGATCGACCCGGCGTCGCTCGCCTACGCGCGCAACGACAACTTCACCGCCACGGTCGCCTACGAGGACGGCACGCTTGCGACGCTCGTGTACACGGCGCTGGGGCCGAAGACGGGCATGGGAAAGGAGCACATCACCGTCTTCTGCGACAACGACGCGTTCGTCGTCGACGACTTCCACAGCTTGACCCGTGCGAGCGACGGCGCCGTGTTGTGGCAGAGCAGTGAGATCCTCAAGGGCCACTTCGAAGAGCTGTCAGCCTTCGGCGACGCGATCGCGCGCGGGGAGCCGTCGCCGATTCCCTTCGAGGAGATTGTCGAGACAACGGCCGTGGCGCTGGAAATCGAGGATCAGCTCTTCGGTCGAGCGGACGCTCGATGATCGGCCCATGCCTGTTCGTGGCGCCCTCGCTTCGTGCCGTCGCGACGGTCACCGATCCCCGCCTCGAGGAGACGAGCGAACGTCACAGGATTCAGCTCTCCATTCCGACCACATCGCCAGTCACCGACCCGCTCGCGCTCGTCGACGGCGTCGAAGGCGCCGTTCTCGGTGCGACCCGCGGATTCCTCGATCGTGCGCAGATGCGGTTTCTGGAACGGGTCCTCGCGCGTGGCAAACGCGCATGGGTGTACTGGCGCGCGGAAGAGGCAATCGAGACGGTGGACGCGGAGCGTTTGCGAAGCTTCCGGCGCCTGTGGGCATCGGTCGTCGTTTACGAGCGGCTGATCGCGCCCACCGCCAGGGGACGGCGACGACTGGCACGCGTGCGTCCGGCGCTGCGATGGATCTATCGAGGTGAATTTCCCATTCGTCGGTACGACATTCTCGCCGACATCGCGCGGGTGACCGAGCGCGCTCATCCGGTGCCTATCAGTCCGACAGTTCACCCGGACGGTCGCGTATCGGTCGCGGGTCGTGGACTGTACGTGCGGACCGACTTCTGGAATCGCGTGACGTCAGGTGGCAGCTACGGTCACACGTGCTACGTAGCCAAGGAGCTGGCCGCCACGGCTGTGTCGCTCACCTGCCTGTTGCCGCACCGCTACGAGTTGCTCGATGCGCTTGGAGTGGACCAGGTGGTTCTCGATCCGCCAACGCGGCACGAGGGCGAGGACTCGATCGTCGCTGCAACCGAACATTACGCCAGGCTGCTGAGCAACATCTGCCGCGTCGTCCGGCCCGCCTTCATCTACGAGCGCTTGTGCCTCGGCAACTACGCGGGCGCTCGCGTCGCTCGGGAGCTCGCGATTCCGTACATCGTGGAATACAACGGCTCGGAAATTTCGATGCAGCGGAGCTTCGACGGGACCGGGATGATCTACGAAGACGTGTACCGCGCGGCCGAAATGGCGGCCTTCCGACAGGCCACGGCGATTTCGGTCGTCTCGGCCCCGATCGCCGACGAGGTCGCATCGCGCGGCGTGGATCGCTGCAAGATTCTCGTCAATCCCAATGGGGCCGACGTCGACGCGTATGCGCCGCCGTCGCAAGTCGAACGGCGATCGCTGCGCGAAGAGCTCGGTTTCCGCGCCGACGATTGCATCGTCGGATTCACCGGCACGTTCGGTGGGTGGCATGGCGTCGACGTGCTCGCGGCGGCGATTCCGCGCATTTGCGCGGCGCGGCCGAACGCGTCGTTCCTGCTGATCGGCGAAGGGAACCTCACTCATCTCGTCGACGATGTGGCCGCCGCGCATCGGCTGGGCGATCGCGTCCGGAACACCGGACGAGTCGATCAGCGGGAGGGCGCGCGCCTTCTGAAGGCCTGTGACGTCTTCGTCTCTCCTCATAGCAGTCATATGGTCGACAGCCGCTTCTTCGGATCGCCGACGAAGATCTTCGAATACATGGCAACGGGCGGCGCCATCGTCGCGAGCAACCTCGAACAGATTGGCGAAGTGCTGTCGCCCGCGCTCCGCGTCTCGCCATCGACGCCGACCGGTACGGCCACGACCGAGCGGTCCATCCTCTGCACGCCGGGATCGGTCGACGAGCTCGTCGATGCGGTGTGCTGTCTCATCGATCGTCCCGATCTTCGTGCAACCCTCGGACACAACGCGCGTCGCGCCGCAGTCGAGGAGTATTCGTGGTCGCAACACGTGCGCCGGCTGTGGCAATTCGTCGGACGGCAGCCATGCCGCCCCCACCCGGAGCCGGTCGAGCAGCGCGAGCGGAAACGGCTCGAGACCGGTGATGCGTACAAAGATCAGGCGCAAAAGCAGTGGGATAACAATCCCGTGGGGTCGCAGCATGCGGGGGAGGCGCCGCCGCACACGCTCCAGTGGTTTCTCAACGTCGAAGCACACCGATACGGCGAATACGCGCCGTGGATGCCTGAGGTCATGGAATTCTCACGGCATCGCGGCGCTGAGCTCCTCGAAATCGGCGGCGGTCTCGGAACCGATCTCGCGCAGTTCGCCCGCCACGGCGCCCGCGTCACCGACGTCGATCTCTCGTCGGGACATCTTGCGCTCGCGCAGGAGAACTTTCGGTTGCGAGGACTCGACGGCCGGTTCGCGCACCACGACGCCGAGCGGCTGCCGTTCGGCGACAACACGTTCGATGTCGTGTACGCCGATGGCGTCATCCATCACACGCCCGACACGATGGCCGTCGTGCGCGATATCCATCGCGTCCTCAAGCCGGGCGGGCGCGCGATCGTCATGGTGTACGCGGAGAACTCGTGGCACTACTGGCGTCAGCTGGTCGGGACGCTGGGTCTCGTCGAGAAGCAGCTCTTCGACTGGTCGATGGGAGAGATCATGTCGCGCTCGGTCGAGCGGTCGGCGAACGACGCACGGCCGCTGGTGAAGGTGTACACGAAAGCGCGGCTCCGGCACATGTTCCGCTCATTCGCGCGCATCGAGATCGTTCAGCGCCAGATGGTTCCAACGGAGCTGCCGCGCTCCTTGCGGCCGTTCCATCGCTGGATCGAGCGCGTTGCCGGCTGGAACCTGATCGTCAAAGCCGACAAGGCGTGCGCCTGATATGAGCGATGGCCGCCTAGGCTGGATGACGGTTGCGCTCGCGCTGGCGATCGTGCCGTACGCGGCATTGATGGCGTTCGCGCATCCCGTCGCCGACGATCTCGCCTTTGCCGCCGCGGCCAACGTCGAAGGCTTCTGGCCGGCACTGCGTATCCAGTACTTCAGCTGGAATGGACGGTTCGCGTCCGATGTGCTGGCGCTGCTGGACCCGATTCAAACGGGATCGGTGCTCGCGTATCGTCTGACGCTGTTCGCGCTGTTCCTCCTGACATTCGCGGCGCTGTATGCGCTCGTGCGGGTCGTGACGCGGCCGGCGCTCACGCGGCGCGAGGCTCTCGCCTGCGCGCTGGGGCTTGGTGGCGTGTACGTTTCGCAGACGCCGGCGCTCGGTGAAACGTTCTACTGGTTCACCGGCGCCGTCGTTTACCAGGTGGCGTGCATCGCCGGCGCGTTACAGATCGCGTCGTTCCTCGAGGCGACTCGTGACGACGTGAGTGGCACCGGACGGCGGTTGTACGCGGCGCTTGCCGCCGTTCTGATCGTGGTCGTCGTCGGTCTGAACGAAGTCGCGATGCTGATGGTGGTGATCTTCTACACGGTTGCCGCCGCGTGGGCGTGGCGCAATGGACGAGCGGCCGTCACGCGAACCGCGTTCGTCATGCTGGCGGTCGCGCTCGGCGCCTCGGCGCTCGTCGTCGGCTCGCCGGGGAACGCAATGCGGGAAACGATGTACCCGGCCCACCGGTCGCTCGTGGGTTCCGTCGGTAACACCCTGCTGCAGACCGTCCGTTTCGGCGTCGGGTGGGTCACGAGCGGGACGCTGGTGCTCGCGACGATTCTGTACCTGCCGTTTGCCGAGCGGGTCGCGGCCGCCCAAGCCGGGCTGTCGCGTCTTGGCGATCGCTTCGGCGTTGCGCTGGTTGCGCTGCCCTTCGCCGCCATTCCGGTGTCCGTCTTTCCGGCGTACTGGGCGACGGGAGTTCTAGGGCAGCACCGCACCGTCAGCGTCGGCTTCTTCGCGTTCCTGATGCTCTGGTTCGCGTGCGTCACCGCCGCGATCGGCTCGGGCGGCGGCGGGTCGAGCATTCCGCGGAGGCCAGGGCTGAAACCGGCGATCGCGGCTGCCCTCGTTGCCGCGATCGGTTTCGGAGGCAACGGCTACACGATTGCCGCTGATTTTCTGTATCGCCGCCCGCAGCGGTTCAGCGCCGAGATGGATGCACGCGCTGCGGCGCTCGATGCCTGTCGTACGGCATCGGACCGCGCGTGCCGCGTGCCGCCGTCGGTGAATGTGCCGGAATCGATCTTTTTTCTCGATGTATCCCCGGACCCGACCTACTGGATTAACGAGGCGTACGCCCGGTTTTACGGTCTGCGTCAGGTACAGGCGAGCCTGTCGGACGATCATGTGCGGCATTGACGGCGTTCCCTCCGGCGCCACGCTTGCGGCCGCTCCAATGGCATGAGCCGGTTCTGGCGATCGCTGGCCGGCATCCTCGTTGCTGCCGTCGTGTTCGAGATCTGTGCCCGCGTGCTGTTCGCGGTCAGGCCGCCGCCCGCCGTAACCGATCTCCAGCCATATCAGATGGCCGATCCGGCGCGCCCGTGGCACAAAAGGCTGCGTCCGGGATTCGTCGAGACCTACGCCGAGGCGGCGGAGTTCAAGCACGGCACCGGACGCGTCCTCGGCGAGACGTATCTCGCGCGGCTGCGAGCCGATCCCGCGCAGGTGTTCGTGCGCATCAACGGCGATGGATTCCGCGGTCCCGAGATCGACGGCGCACATCGCGCGGCGCGCATCCTGACCATCGGCGATTCGTGCACCTTCGGCACGGCTGAAGCATCGAGTTATCCTCGCGTCGCGGAGGCGACACTCCGCCAGCGCGGCGTTGCGGTCGAAGTGGTGAACGCCGGCGTCGAAGGCTATACGACCGCCGACGTGCTCGTGGAACTGGATCGTCTGAAAGCGCTCAGGCCGCAAATCGCGACCGTGTATCTCGGGTGGAACGGGTTCTTCAATCAGGAGCAGGTCTTCGGTCAACCGACGCTCGCGGCCTTGCGTCTCGTTCGCGGGGTCGCGCGCGCCATACCGGCGCTGTTCCGCAGCCGCCGCGATGCGGCGCTGGCGGCGTACCAGCGGCCGAAGCATCCCGATGCGCACGCGCGCGAGCTCGCCGCCCTCGATGGTTTCGTGCCGGCGTTCTTTCCCGACCTGCGACAAATCGTTCGAGAAATGCAGTCGGCCGGGAGCCGCGTCGTTCTCGTCACGCTGGCGGGTCTCTACGAGCTCGAGCGCGAGCCGACTCCGCACATGCTCGAGATCGGCCACCTGCCGCCCTACACCGACAATCCATACGTGCTTGCGAAGCTAGCCTCGCGCCTGAACGATCTCCTGAGAGACCTGGCGCACGCACAATCGATCGACCTGATCGACGTGGACATGTGGAGCCGCGCGACGCTGGTGCCGCGCGAACAGTACTTCTTCGACTCAGTTCACCTAACCGACGAAGGACAGGCGATGCTCGGGCGCTACGTCGCCGATCGCCTGGCGCCGCTTGTCCGTTGACGCGTTGTACGTCGCTGGTCGTCAGTGCTTCGCGGTCTCCAATCCGTCGCGGCTTCCGACGGTCGAGCGCGCGCGCGCCACGATCGAAACATCGTCGGCCGGTGGTGTTGACGACCGCGCGGGTCCACGCGACCTGGTCGTCGAGGCGGAAGGCGGCGTCCTCGGCCCGGCTCAGTTGACGGCGCTCGGAGCGGCGATTGGTGCAGGCAAACGCGCGTGGCTGTACTGGCCGCGCGAGCGCGCCGTCGAGACCGTCGATCGCGAACGCCTTCGCAGCTACCGACGTCTCCGCCGCGTCGCCGCCGTTCTGGCGCCGTTCGCTCGAATCGCGTCGCACCTGCCGCGCCGCGCGCGCGCCGGCGATCCGGCGTCGCCGGTTTCCGCAGCTGCCGCTGCAACTCGGATTGAGACCGGCGACGACTACAAGGACGCGGCCCAGGCGCAGTGGGACGAGAACCCCGTCGGCTCGCACTACGCCGATCGGAGCGTGCCGCGCACGCTGGACTGGTTCCACGAAATCGAAACGCACCGCTATCGGCGTTATGCGCCGTGGATGCCGGCCGTGATGGAATTCGATCGGCACGCCGGCGAGGACGTCCTCGAAATCGGCGGCGGAATCGGCACCGACCTCGCGCAGTTCGCACGACACGGCGCGCGGGTCACGGACGTCGACCTGTCCGGCGGCCATCTGCGCCTCGCCGAGGAAAACTTCCGGCTGCGCCGTCTGACCGGCCGCTTCATCCACCACGATGCAGAGACGCTTCCATTTCCCGATGCGAGCTTCGATCTCGTCTACAGCCACGGCGTGCTGCACCACACGCCCGATACCGCGCGCCTCGTCGGCGAGGTTCGCCGCGTGCTGAGGCCGGGCGGCCGCGTCATCGCGATGTTGTACGCCGAGTCGTCGTGGCACTACTGGCGGCAGCAGGTGTGGCGGCGCGGTCTCGTCGAAGGGCGGCTGCGGCGCGAGTCGATGGGCGAAATTCTGTCGCAGTCGGTCGAGATCTCGGGCAACGACGCGCGGCCGCTCGTGAAGGTCTATACGCGTGACCGTCTCCGCGCGCTGTTCGCGGCGTTCCAGGACGTCGTCATCATGCAGCGGCAGCTGACGTCGGAGGAGCTTCCGCTGCCGCTTCGGCCGCTGCGCGCGATCGTCGAGCGCGTGGCCGGCTGGAATCTCATCGTAAAGGCTGTACGCGCATGACGCGGCTCACGGTGGTGCGAAGCGGCATGCCGGCGCCGGACCCGGCGCCGGGCGAAACGGTGTTGACGTACGATCAGTTTCGCGCCGAGCTGCGGACGGGCGGCCTGATGAAGCGGCTGTTTCGCGCAGGCGAGTCGCGTCTGCTGGTGCATCGGGTGTCGAGCGCCGGGCGTCCCGTAGCGACGGCGCTGGCGTTGCACGCCGTCAGTCGGGGATCGGTCGCGATCGAGGATGCGGACGGGCGGCGCCGCGAGATCTCGCTCGGCGTTCTCGGCCGCTGGATCGCCGAGCTTGCGCTCGAGCCGCTGCGCGTCCGCAACGTCGTGGCCGGCATCACGCGCGAGGTCGCGCGGCTGGAAGCGATCGTCGGCGAGCCTCGCACGATAACGGACATCGACTTGTCGGCGTCGCCGCTCTACCTGCGAACCGACCTGAGCTTCGGGATTCGCGCCGGCGGATCCGTCGGGCACACCGCCGGCGTCCTGAACAACCTCGAACACTTCACCGGCCCCCCTGTTCTGATCACGACCGACGACATTCCCACGCTCGACCCGCGCATCGAGGTCGTGACCGTCGCGCCCTCCGACGCGTACTGGAATTTCCGCGAGCTGCCGGCCTTCGTGCTGAACGCGCCCTTCGAGCGCGTAGTGCGGCGCGTGGCCGACGAGCGTCGCGTGTCATTTCTCTATCAGCGATACAGCCTGAGCAACTATACGGGCGTGGCGGTCTCACGGGCGCTCGGCGTGCCGCTGGTGCTGGAGTTCAACGGATCGGAGGTATGGGTCAGCCGTCATTGGGGACGGCCGCTCAAATACGACGCGCTGTCGACGCGCATCGAGACGCTGAACCTGCACGCCGCCGATCTGATCGTTGTCGTCAGCGACCCGATCGCCGCCGATCTGCGGCGCATGGGCGTCGCGGCGGACCGCGTGCTCGTCAACCCGAACGGTGTCGATCCCGTGCTGTATAGGCCGGACATCAACGGCGATCGGGTCCGGCGCGCGTACGGCCTCGACGGATACTTCGTCATCGGCTTCATCGGGACGTTCGGACCCTGGCATGGTGCAGAGGTGCTCGCCCGCGCGTACGTGCAGCTCCGTCAGCGTCATCCGGAGCTGCGAGACGCGGTGCGGCTGCTGATGATCGGTGACGGGGCGCGTACGGCGGCCACGCGGGCGATCCTCGTCAGCGGCGGCGCGCTCGACGCGACGGCGTTCACCGGCCTCGTGCCGCAGGACGATGGTTCCGAGCACCTCGCCGCCGCCGACCTGCTCGTGTCGCCGCACGTGACGAACCCGGACGGCACGCCGTTCTTCGGCTCGCCGACCAAGCTGTTCGAGTACATGGCGATGGGGCGACCGATCGTCGCGTCGGATCTCGAGCAGATCGGCCAGACGCTCGAGCACGGTCGCACGGCCTGGCTGGTGCCGCCGGGCGATGTCGAGGCGCTCGCCGATGCGATGGCGCGCCTCGCGTCCGATGCGGCGGCACGGCGCGCGCTCGGCGCCGCCGCGCGCCAGCAGGCGGTCGCGCGCCACACGTGGCGCGAGCACACGCGGCGGATCGTCGATCGCATCGCCGATCTGTACTCCGTCCGACTGCGCGATCGCCTGGCCGGCGATGTCATCGCGCCTCGGCGATGAGGCGGCTGCTCGCCGTCTCGTGGGAGATGCCGCCGATGTACGGGCCGCGCGCAACCCAGGTCTCGCGCACGCTCGAACATCTCGGAGAACTCGGATGGGAATCAACGGTCGTGTGCCTGGCGCCGCGCCGCGGCGGGCCGCATTGGCCCGACGGCCGCGACCCGGCGCCGCTCGGGAACGTGCGGCGGGTTGGCGTCCCCTCGCGCGAAGAGTCGCTGCCGGTGCGCGCCGCGTTTCGGCTCGTCCCATCGCTCCGGCGCTGGCCCGACAGCGAGCGCCTTTGGGTTGCACCGGCCGCGCGCGCCGCCATCCGCGAAGCGTCCGCCCAGCCGCCGCTCGGGTTCGTGACGTTCGCTCAGCCCTGGTCCGATCACCTCGTCGGCCTGCGCGTCCGCCACTCCACCTCGCTGCCGTGGGTGGCGCACTTCAGCGACCCGTGGACCGACAGTCCGTACCTACGCGTGAACGGATCGCAGCGCCGGGCGGCGAGCCGCATGGAAGCCGAAGTCATCAGACAGGCCGACGCAATCGTGTTCGTCAACGGCCAGACCGCCGATCTCGTGATGCGCAAGTTTCCGGCGTCCTGGCGCCGCAAAGCGCACGTCGTTCCGCACGGATTCGATCGGCGGCGGCTGCCGCCGGCCGCGCCTCGCGAACCTGGCCCGCTGCGCCTCGTGTACACCGGCCGGTTCTACCGCGGCATTCGCACTCCATTGCCGCTGCTTCGAGCGCTCGCGGATCTCGATCGCGCGCAGCCGCTCGGCGCGCGCCTCGCGGTGCAATTCATCGGACCGCAGGTGCAGGAGTTCGAGGCGGCCGCGCGTGAGCTCGGTGTCGGCGGCATCGTGTCGTTTGCTCCGCGCCGGCCGATCGAGGATGTCCTGGCTGCGGCGGCGCGCGCCGACGTGCTGCTCGTCATCGACGCTCCGTCGGCCGGCCCGAGTCCGTTTCTGCCGAGCAAGCTCGTCGACTATCTGATGTTCCGCAAGCCGATTCTGGGTCTGACGCCGGTCGAGGGCGCTTCGGCCGACCTGCTCCGCAGCCTCGCGTGTCCCGTCGTGGCGCCCGACGATGTCGGCGCGATCGGCGAAACGGTGCGCGTTCTGCTCGACCGAGCCTCGCGCGGCGAGCTGCACGTGTCGGCCGATTTCGATCGAGTCGCCGAGTCGTTCGATATCCACCGAACGACGGAACGCTTCCACGGCATTCTTGTCCGCACCTTCGCGCCTGGTGGCTAGTGCCGCCTGACGCCCCGCGCGTGCTGCTCGTCATCGGGGCGTACCACCCGGAGATCAGCGCCGCCGGAATCCAGGCTCGCGCCGTCGCGTCGGCGCTCGCCGGCCGCGCGACATTCTCCGTGCTGGCGACGGCCGTCGATCCGACGCTGCCGCCGCGCGATCTCGTCGACGGAGTTCCGGTGTACCGCGCCCGGGTGGACGTCAGGCGCCGCGCGTCGCGCGCGGCCGCGTCGATTCGAGTGGCCGCGCAATTCGCCGCCGCAAGAGATCGTTTCGACCTCGTGCACATCCACGGCATCTCGCGCAAGAACGTGCCGGTGACGACGCTGGCGCGCCTCTTCGGCAAGCGGATCCTTCTCCATCTGCACACGGCGGGGCAGGACGAGCCGGCGGAGGCCGGCCGCGCGGGCGTGCTTGGTGCCTGGTCGTTCCGTCAGGCCGAGCTCGTCCTGCCCGTGAGTCCGCTGCTGATGGATCGGTGTCTGGCATCCGGTGTCGATCGATCGCGCCTGCGCTATGCGCCCAACGGCGTCGACCCGCAGCGCTTCGCGCCGCCGGACGAAGGGGCGCGCGCGGCGCTTCGAGCGGAGCTCGGGTGGCCGCTCGACGCGCGCGTGACGCTCTTCGTCGGCTTCTTCTCGCGCGACAAACGGCCCGACGCCGTGTTCCGCGCGTGGTGCCGCGAGGCCGCTCGCGATCCGCGGGCGGTTCTCGTCTTCGTCGGCGCCACCGTTCCGAAGTACTATGAAATCGACGGCGCGCTCTTCGACCGAATCCGATCCGGGGCGGCGGCCGCAGGACTCTCCGGCCGCGTGATCTTCGCCGACACGACCACAGCCATCGAACGCTTTTTCGCGGCGGCCGACGTGTTCGCGCTGCCATCGGTGCGCGAGGCGATGCCGCTCGCGCTGCTCGAGGCGATGTCGAGCGGGCTGGCCTGCGTCGCGTCGAGGCTGGAACGATCGACCGACGTGCTGATTCAGGACGGCGTCAACGGCCGGCTCGTGCCGCCCGACGACGAAGACGCGTGGGCGAACGCGCTCGCCGAGTTGACCAGCGACTGCCGCCGCGCCCGCGAGCTCGGACGCTGCGCGCGCGCGACCGTCGTCGACCGCTTCACCGTGGAACGATCCAGCCGCGTGTGGCTCGATGCCTACCGCGAGCTCATGGATCCGTGAGATTGCTGATTTGAGATTTTTGATTTCAGATTGATTTCTGATTGCAGATTTGAATCGGAACTCTCATCAACCTGAAATCTAGAATCTGAAATCAATCTGAAATCAATCTGAAATCAGCAATCTGAAATCTGAAATCTCATGAAACAGATTCGGGTCGGAGTCCTCGGCTACGGCTACTGGGGACCGAACCTCGCGAGGAACATCGCGGAGACCGACGGGTTGTGCCTTGCGGCGATCGCCGACGAGCGCGCCGACCGCAGAGCCGCCGCCGCGCGCCGTCACGCGGGCGTCGCGGTCGCCGACTCCGCCGCGTCGACGATAGACGCCGATCGGATCGACGCCGTCGCCATCGCGACGCCGCTCAGCACGCATTTTCCGCTGGCGCGCGCCGCCATCGAGGCGGGCAAGCACGTGCTCGTCGAGAAGCCGCTCGCGGCATCCCGGCGCGAAGCCGAAACGCTGGGCGAGCTGGCGGCGAAGCAGGGCGTCCGGCTGATGGTCGATCACACGTTCGTGTACAACGGCGCGGTGCGGCGGATCCGCGGCATCATCGACAGCGGCGAGCTGGGCGAGCTGCTGTATCTCGACTCGGTGCGCGTGAACCTCGGCCTGTTCCAGACCGACAGCAACGTCATCTGGGACCTGGCCGCGCACGATCTCGCAGTGATGGATTACCTGGTCGACGAGCGGCCGGTGTCGGTGTCGGCGAACGGATCGTCGATGGCAGGATTCGCGCACGAGAACATCGCATACATCACCGTCCACTTCGCGAACGGCTTTCTGGGTCACTTTCACGTCAACTGGCTCGCGCCGGTGAAGATCCGCCAGATGCTGCTCGGCGGCCGCCAGCGCATGCTGGTGTACGACGACATGGATCCGCGCGAGAAGGTCCGCGTCTACGACAAAGGCGTCGACTTCTCCATCCAGGACTACGAAGCGCGCCGCCAGATTCTCGTCTCGTACCGCACCGGCGACATGTATGCGCCGAAACACGATCGCCGTGAAGCGCTGTCGCTGGTCACGGCCGAATTCGCGTCGGCGATCGCCGAGCGCCGCGAGCCGATGACCGGCGCGGCAGCAGGCATCCGTGTCGTCTCGATGCTGGAGGCGGCGGAGCAGTCGCTGCGCAACGAAGGACGGCGGATCACGATATGAAATGCGTCGCAATCGCGGACGACGTGAAGCTGGGTCGAGACGTCCGGATCTACAATTTCGTCAATCTCTACGGATGCGAGATCGGCGACGAGAGCCGCATCGGCACGTTCGTCGAGATTCAGAAGGGCGCGAAGGTTGGACGCCGCGTGAAAATTTCGAGCCACACGTTCATCTGCGAAGGCGTCGAGATCGAGGATCACGTCTTCGTCGGCCACGGCGTGACGTTCATCAACGATCGATTCCCGAGAGCCGTCACCGCCTCGGGCGAGCTGCAGGGCGACGGCGACTGGACGATGGTTCCGACGATCGTCAGGCGCGGCGCCACAATCGGATCCGGCGCGACGATCCTCTGCGGCGTCGAAATCGGCGAGAACGCCATCGTCGGCGCCGGCAGCGTCGTGACGAAGAGCGTCCCTGCGGGCGCTATCGTGGCTGGAAATCCCGCGCGCGTGCTGCGCCGGATCGAGGAACGCTGATGGCGGCCGGGCGACGTCGCGTGGCGGTCACAGGAGGAGCGGGGTTCATCGGAAGTCACCTCGTCGACGCGCTCGTCGCGCGCGGCGATCGTGTGGTCGTCATCGACAATCTGTCGGTGGGACGGCGAGAGAACCTTGCGCATCATCTCCCCAGCGGCCGTGTCGAGCTGCACGTCGCCGACGTGCTCGACGGCGATCGTCTGACGCCGCTGTTCGACGGCGTGGCCACGGTGTTTCACCTGGCGACGCAGTGCGTCCGCGTGTCGCTGTTCGACCCTGAGCTCGTGCACAAGGTGAACACCGAGGGGACGCTCCGCGTTCTCACGGCCGCGGTCGCCGCCCGCATCCGGCGGTTCGTGTACGTTTCATCTTCGGAGGCGTTCGGATCGGCGAAGACCGTGCCGATGTCGGAGGATCACCCGCGCGATCCGACCACGATCTACGGCGCCAGCAAGCTGGCGGGCGAACATTACACGATGGCGTTCCATCGCACGTACGGCCTCGAAACGATCATCGCGCGTCCATTCAACACATACGGACCGCGCGCGCACTTCGAGGGCGCCTACGGCGAGCTGATTCCGAAATCAGTCGTGCGCATCCTGAGCGGCCGCCCGCCGCTCGTTTTTGGCGACGGCGAACAGACCCGCGATTTCACGTACGTCGAAGACACGGTTCGCGGCATCCTGCTGGCGGGCGACTCCGATCTCGTCGGTGAGTCGGTCAACATCGCGCGCGGCGAGGAAGTCACCGTCAATCGGGTGGTGGACCTGATTCTCCGGGAGTGCGGCCGAGTCGATCTTCGCGCCGAGCATGGTCCCGATCGGCCGGCCGACGTTCGGCGCCACTACGGCGATATCTCTCGCGCGCGCCGCGAGCTCGGATTCGCGCCGCTCGTCGATATCACAGATGGCATTCGCCGATACGTAAACTGGTTTCGCGACGCCTACCCGGATATTGGCGCCGTCGCCGCACAGGAGCAGCCAGTCAATTGGCAGCCGATTCCAAAATGACGGCGATCTCGCTACGCGATGTGCCGTTTTCGCGTCCGGAATTCGATCGCGCAGAGGCGGACGCAGTCGCGGCGGTGCTCGCCACCGGTTGGGTCAGCCAGGGGCCGAGAGTCGCGGAATTCGAAGCGCTCTTCGCTGAACGGGTAGGTGCCGCGCACGCGGTCGCGACGACGTCGTGCACGACGGCCCTTCATCTGGCGCTGATCCTCGCCGGCGTCGGCCCCGGCGACGAGGTCGTCTGTCCGTCGTACACCTTCATAGCGACCGCCAACGCGGTCCTGTACGCGGGCGGCACGCCGGTGTTCGCCGAAATCGACGCGCAGACGTGGAACATCGATCCGGCCGACGCGCTGCGGCGCGTCAGCCGCCGGACGAAGGCCATCATCCCGGTCCATCAGGTCGGCCTCGCCGCCGACCTCGACGCGCTGAAGGCGATTGAAGAGCACGGTATCACCATCGTCGAGGACGCCGCGTGCGCGATCGGGTCGACGTATCGAGGACGGCACATCGGCGCGCAGGGACACACGGCGTGCTGGAGCTTTCATCCGCGCAAGACGATCTCGATGGGCGAGGGCGGAATGCTCACGACCGACGATGCCGCCGCCGCCGAACGCGCGCGTCGCCTCCGATCGTTCGCGGCGACGGTGTCGGACCATGCCCGTCATCAGGCGAAAGGGATGGTCTACGAGGAGTATCGCGAGCTTGGGTACAACTACCGCATGACCGACGTGCAGGCGGCCATCGGCATCCAGCAGCTCGCGAAGCTCGATCGGCTGCTCGCTCGCCGCAGGGCCATCGCTCGGCGCTACGACGAGGCGTTCGCGCCGATTGCGGGATTGCAGACTCCGGCACGGCCGCCGTATGCCGATCACGCGTACCAGTCCTATGGTCTACGGTTGCTGCCCGGATGCGGCGTCGATCGCGACGATTTGCTCGGCAATCTCGTGAACCAGGGCATCTCGTGCCGCCGCGGCATTCCGCCGATTCATCTCGAGCCGTTCTATCGCGGTCGTTTTGGGAGCGTGTCGTTGCCGGTAACCGAGCGAGTCGCGGCGGAGTCGATTTTCCTGCCGATGTTCGCGTCGCTGTCGGAGGTCGATCAGCAGCGCGTCATCGATGCTGTCGTCGAGGCCGCCACCCGCCGATGAGACAGCTGCTGAGCATTGTCGTACCCGTGTTCAACGAACGTGTGAACCTGCTGCGGCTTCATCAGGAAGTCGCCGCGGTGATGCGTGAGCTCTCCGACTACGACTACGAGATCATCTTCATCGACGACGGCAGCCGCGATCAGTCGTTCGCTGTCATCGAGGAGCTGCACCTCCGCGATCCGAGGATTTCCGCGATCAGATTTCCACGAAACTTCGGGAGCCATATCGCCATCGCTGCCGGGATCGATCACTGCCGCGGCGATGCTGCCGTGGTGATGGCGGCGGACCTGCAGGATCCGCCGCAGCTGATTCGCGAGTTCGTCGCCCGCTGGCGCGACGGATACGACGTCGTGTGGGGTGCGCGGACCGGACGCGACGACGGCGCCATACGCGGCACGGCCATGAACGCGTTCTATCGAGCGGTCCGCCGGTTCGCCATTCCGACGTATCCGAAAGGCGGCACCGGCAGCTTCTGTCTGATCGGTCGCCCCGCGATCGACGCGTTCCGCCGCTGCAACGAGCGGAATCGCCTCACATTCGGGCTCATCGCGTGGGCGGGGTTTCGTGAAACCGAAGTTCCGTACTTTCGGCCGCAGCGGCTGTCGGGCGCCTCTTCGTGGACGCCCGCGAAGATGATCAAGGCCGCGATCGATACATTCGTGTCGTTCTCGCTGATCCCTATTCGCCTCATCTCGCTGCTCGGCATCACGGTATCGGCCCTGAGCTTTCTCTTCGGCTCTTACGTTCTGGTCAACAAACTCATGTTCGGCACCCACGTGCTGGGCTGGACCTCGGTCATGCTCGCCGTTCTCGTGCTCGGCGGCGTGCAGCTCGTGATGATCGGCGTACTCGGCGAATACCTCTGGCGGATACTCGAAGAGGCGCGCGCGCGGCCGCTGTATATCGTGGAGCGAACCATTGGCTTCAAAGCGGCCGAGCCGCAGCGAGGGTCCGTTGCGGCTTCCTGACTTCATCATCGCCGGCGCGCCGCGCTCGGGAACGACGTGGCTGTACTCGCTGCTCGAGCGGCATCCCGATGTGTACGTGGCGAAGCCAGTGACGCCGGAGCCGAAATTCTTCCTGGTCGACTCGCTCTACGAACGGGGGCTCGAGTTCTACTCGAAGACGTGGTTCGCTCCCGCGCCGTCAGGTGCGATGGCCGGGGAGAAGAGCACGAATTATCTGGAGAGTGCGCCAGCGGCCGAACGAATCGCGCGCGAACTTCCATCCGTCAAGCTCGTGTTCATCCTGCGCGACCCGGTCGAGCGGGCGTGGTCGAACTATCTGTGGAGCAAGATGAACGGACTCGAGACCGAGGATTTCGAGACTGCGATCCGGCTCGAGGCGGAACGCGAGGGGACGCTGCCGGACCGGTTACGATTCGCGCGCCCCTTCTCGTATCTCTCGCGCGGCTTGTACGCGGATCTTCTGCGTCCTTACGTCGAGCGGTTTCCGCGCCACCATCTGCTGGTGCTGCGGTTCGAGGATATCATCGACGACCCCGCGTCGCTTGCCGCGACGCTGCATCAGTTTCTCGGCCTTCCGCCGCGCCGCGCGGACGCGGACGGTATCGGCGTCATCAACCCGTCTGAAAAACCAGGCGACCTCATGCCGGCGTCGATGCGGCGGGCGCTGACTGCCCGTTACGAGGAGCCGAATCAGCGTCTCGCGGCGCTCCTCGGTCCGTCGTTCACGATCTGGTCGACCGAACGAACTCCCGCGTGAACGACACATTCGTCGATCTGCGGCTCGTGCGCGCCGGCTGCTCGCGGCTCGCATGGGCCGAAGGGCAGACGTTTCGCATCCCGCGAGCGCTGCTGGAGAGCACACGACTTGCGCAGTTCGTTTCGCGCGACGGCGCCGTGTCGCTGCCGGATCAGTGCGACGCGGCGACGCCCGCCGACGCGCACGCACTGCGCGAGTTCGCCGCGTTCACCGAATCGCCACCGACAACCGCGCGTCTGCCGGTCAGCTATCGGCGCGTGCCGGGCACGCTGCGGGCGGCGGCGGCCTCGCTCATCGGTCGTCTGCGCCGCCGCCAGGCGGACCGGTGGGCGCGATTTCCGCGGTGGCCGCTCGATTTGAGCGCCGATTTTCTGTCGGACGTCGCCAAAGAGCGGTGCGCCGTTCCGCCGCCGACGCCGGTCGTGCTCACGCACGACATCGACTCGGCCGAAGGGCTGACGAACCTGACGCGGAACTTTCTCGATCGCGAGGAGGCCGCCGGCGCACGCTCGGTGAATTACGTCGTGCCGCGCGGCTGGACGCTCGATGCTGCTGCGCTGCGCGAGATTCGCGCGCGCGGACATGAGATCGGCGTCCACGGCTTCGATCACAGCAATCGGACGCCGTTTGTCGATCCGGCGGCGCGGCGGGAGCGGCTCGAGGCCGGCCGCCGATTCGCCGACGAACACGGCGCCACGGGGTACCGCGCGCCGTCGCTCCTTCGCACGCGCGCCCTCGTCCGCGACGTGGGCGAGCGCTTCGCGTACGACAGCAGCATTCCGACGTCCGGCGGGCTGTTTCCAGTGCCCAACAACGGCTGCGCGTCGGCGCGGCCGTTCGTCGTCGAGGGGGCGCTCGAGCTGCCGTTGTCGATGCCACGGGACGGCAGCCTGCGTTTTCTCGGTTACTCGGCCGCCGAAATTCTCCAGTTGTGGATCGACTGCGCCGCCGCGATCGCGCGGTCGGGTGGTGTGATCGTGCTGCTGACGCACTGCGAGCGCCGCTTCAGCGGGACCAGCGCCATGCTCGACGCCTACTCTCGTCTGCTCGAGCACTTCGGCTCGGCGGGTGGGTACCGGTTCTCGCAGCCAGCCGATGTCCTCGTCCGTCCGGCAGCGTGAGGCGTTCGATCGCCGGTTCAGCGCGCCGCCCGAGCGGACCGCGCGCATGGCGCGCATCGTGGCCGACTCCATGCCGCGTCCGGCGCACGCGGTCCTGGATCTCGGATGCGGAACCGGACGCCTCGCGCGCGCCGTCGCGGCGGCGCATCCGGCCGCCTCGGTGCTCGGCATCGATATTTCGGCCGTCAACATCGCCGCCGCGATCGAGAGCGCCGCGCTCGAGCGGTCGACCGCGGCGTTCCGGCAGGCCGACTACATGGCGTTCGACGGCGGACCGTTCGACCTCATCGTGACCGACGGCGTGCTCCATCTGATCCCGGGCGATACGCGCGCGCTGTTTGACAAGCTGTCGCGCGATCTTCGAGCCGGCGGCGTGCTCGTCTGCTGTATGCCGTACGATTCCGCGTACAACCGCGCGTTCGCCGTCGTTCGGCGCGCGATGCGGGCGTGCCGCGGCGCATGGCTCGACGCGCTGATTCTCGCGCTCGCAAGGATGCTGCATGGCCGCGAGATGACAACGGATGACCTCCGCGAGCGCGTCCCGTACATGTACATCCCCCCGGCGCGGACGATGACCGCGGAGCTCCGCAATCGGTTGGCGCCCTCGGTCGGCCTGCGCCCCGTCGGCACGCGCCCGATGCGCAGCACCAGCCTCTCGCAGCTGAAACACAACGTCACCATCTTTCAAAAGGACACCACGACAGCATGACAACCGTTGGACTCATCGCGCCTCATGGGGGCGCGCTCGTCAATCGCTTTCTCGACGATCACGCGCGCGCGCGCGCGCTCGAAGACGCATCGCGGCTCCCGTCGATCCAGCTGACAGCCGTCCAGCAGTCCGACCTGCTGTGCATCGCGACCGGCGTCTTCAGCCCGTTGACCGGCTTCGTCCGGCGCGCCGACTACGAATCGATCGTCGAGCGGATGCGCCTCGCGGACGGCACGATCTGGACGCTGCCGGTGACGCTCGCGGTGTCGAGCGATCGCGCGCGTCAGATCGGTCCGGGAGCGAACGTCGCGTTGCTCGATCCCGCGGGATCAATTGTGGCGACGATGAACGTGACGGAGACGTTCGCGTACGACAAACGGCTCGAGGCGGGCCGCGTGTATCGGACCGAAGATCCGGCGCATCCGGGCGTGGCGCGCCTGTACGAACAAGGCGACATCCTCGTGGCCGGACCAATCACGATGCTGCGGTGTCCGTCCGACGAGCCGTTTGCGGAATTCCGGCGCGATCCTGCAGCGACGCGCGCGCTCTTTGCCGAGCGTGGATGGCGCCGGGTCGTCGGATTCCAGACGCGGAATCCGGTTCATCGCGCGCACGAATACATCCAGAAGGCGGCGCTCGAGATCTGCGACGGCCTGCTGCTGAACCCGCTCGTCGGCGAGACCAAGAGCGACGACATCTCGGCGGCGACGCGCATGGAGAGTTATCGGGTGCTCATCGACAACTACTATCCGAGAGATCGCGTCGTGCTCAGCGTCTTTCCGGCGGCGATGCGGTACGCCGGGCCGCGCGAGGCGGTCTTCCACGCAATGGCGCGCAAGAACTACGGCTGCACGCACTTCATCGTCGGGCGCGACCATGCGGGCGTCGGAAACTACTACGGCACCTACGACGCGCAGCGAATCTTCGACGAGTTCGACGCGTCCGACCTCGGGATCACGCCGCTGTTCTTCGAGCACACGTTCTACTGCTCGCGGTGCGGCGGGATGGCGTCGACCAAGACGTGCCCGCACGACGAGTCGGCGCGCGTGACGCTCAGCGGCACGCAAGTGCGGCAGATGCTGACGAGAGGCGAGGTGCCGCCGCCGGAGTTCACGCGCGCGGAAGTCGCGCGCGTCCTGATAGCGGGCATGCGCGAGCAAGCGGTCCGATGAGCGAGCCGACCGGCTTCACGCTCTGGTTCACCGGCTTGTCCGGCGCCGGAAAATCGACGCTCGCGCAGGGCGTCCGGAGGCGGCTCGTCGGGCGCGGCCGACGCGTCGAGATTCTCGACGGCGATGAGGTGCGCACGAACCTGAGCAAAGGACTGGGATTCTCCAAGGAAGATCGCGACACGAACATTCGCCGCATCGGGTTCGTCGCTCGGTTGCTCTCGCGCAACGGCGTCGTCGCGATCGGCGCCGCCATCTCGCCGTATCGCGACGTCCGCGACGAAGTCCGTCGCACGCATGAAGCGGCGTTCGTCGAGGTCTACGTCAGCTGCGCGATCGACGAGCTCGTCAAGCGCGACAGCAAAGGCTTGTACGCGAAAGCGCTTCGCGGCGAAATCCAGCACTTCACCGGCATCTCCGATCCGTACGAGGCGCCGCTGTCGCCGGACATCCTGGTCGAATCGGATCGCCAGTCGGTCGAGGAATCGATCGACACGATCATGAAATCGCTCGAGGCGCGGCAGCTTGCGTGATCCGAGGCGATGGGACGGACCGTGGCTCGCGGTCTGTGCCGCAATCGTCGCGGCGGTCTACATTCATGACGCGCTGCCGTACCTCACCACGTTGCCGCGGGTCAACGTCGACGAACCGTGGTTGCTGGAGCGGGCGTATCAGGTGCTGAAGACCGGCACGCCGCGCCAGCCGATGTACGGTCTGGACCACGCGTACCTGCTGCAAACGGGCTACGGATATCTGTTCGCGCCCTGGATCCGGGTATTCGGCCTGGGAATGTTTCAGGCACGGCTGCTCACCGTGCTGCTCGGCGGCGGCACGCTGATCTCGGTCGGCCTGATTGCGAGCCGCCTGGTCGGTCGCGGCGGCGGCGTCGCTGCCGCGTTATTTCTCGCGACCGACAGCAATTTTCTCGGTGGCGCGCGTGATGCGCGCACCGACATGCCGGCGGTCTTCTTTGCGTCGCTCGCGCTCCTGCTATTCCTGTGCGGCCGGCCGCGACGCAGCTGGTGGTGGTTTCTGTCGAGCGGCGTCGCGACAGGCGCGGCGATTCTGTGTCACGCCAACTGCTACTGGGTCGGAATCATCCTCTTCCTGTGGTACCTCGTCGACCATGGGCGCCGGCCGCTGACGGCGCCGGCGGGCTGGGCATACCTGGCCGGCCTGGCGATCATGCTGGGGCCGTACGTCGCAATACTCGTCCGCAATTGGGCGGAATTTCAACTCCAGGTCAATGCGTTCGCAGCCGACCGCGTCCCGGGTCTGTCGCTTCCGTTCGTCTGGCAGCAGGTGCTGCGCGAGCCCGAACGGTATCGCGGTTGGTACTTCGGTCTCGTGACGAGCCTTGTGCCGAATCCGCTGTTGAGATCTTTTCAGGCGGCCGCCGTCGCCGGCGCGATCGTGATCGTATCCGGGCTTTTCCGCACGAGCGATCCCGATCGTCGCCGCCGCCTTCAGCTCGCCAGCGTTGTCGTATTCGCACCGGTGGTCATCTTCGCCGGGTTCATCCATAACAAAGCGCTCGTGTACATGCCGCACCTGCTGATCGGATTCTCGATCGCGGCCGGCGCCGCATTGCAGGCGGCGGCGCAAATAGGACGCACTTCGACGCGCGTTTCGGTCATCATGACGACGTTCGTCGTGGCGTACGGCGCTGCCGGTGTCGCGTACTACGAAAAGTGGTACCGCAGCGCGCTCAAGTCTGAAGTCGTTCCCTACGAGCAGACCGCCGCGACGCTGCTCACCCTGATTCCGCCGGGCCCCAAGCTGCTGGTGGCCTCTCCACATTTCTGGGTGCCATTCGGAGCTGACGCCGAGGTCCAGTACGTTTCGTACGCCTATACGCAGCCGGATGGCCTGCATCTTCCGGGCGCCTCATCGTCGCGACCGACGTATGTCCTGATTGACGAAACCCAGTTTCTGCCGGATTTGCAGCCCTCGGCGACGGAGTCGACGCCCGCGTGGCGACATGCGTGGCTTGGCTACATCATGCGGCGCTGTGCGATCAACGCTGTCGCGCCCGGGACGGCATACGGCACCCTGGCGCTGTTTCGTTGTGAGCACGATCCTGACGTCGGGTCGAGGCACGCCCGCATCGTCGGCGGCGATCGCGTCCTGTCCGAAGACGGCGTCGTGTGGCGCGATGCCGGCGACATGCGCCCGTGGGTCGACTACGTCGATCCGCGCCGCACGGCCGCGAATCCTCCGCCGCGCATCGATCGAACGACGGAAGGCGTTCGCGTGAGCGGCAGCGATTGGCCGGGGCTCGAGCGGTACATCGACGTGACGCCGGGCGAGCGGTATCTGATTACATATGCCGTGGACGGCGCGGGACCGCAGGACCTGCTCTACGTGGGACGCTGGGAGCGACCCGAAGTGACGTCGCTGGCGGGCGCCTCAGCGGCCGGCTTCCCGGCACTGCTCGCGACTCCTGAATGGTTTCCGTCGATGCGCGGCTTCGTCGCCACATCGTCGCGAGTCCGGCTCCTGCTGTACTCCGAGGCGCCGCGCACGAATTTCCTCGTGCGCTCCGTGACGCTGACGCATCTCAAATGACCCGGTTGCCCGACATCCTGTGCATCTCGTCGATCGACTGGGACTTCATCTGGCAGGGCCACCAGGAAATCATGTCGACGCTCGCGTCGCGGGGACACCGCGTGCTGTTCGTCGAGAACACGGGCGTGCGCGCGCCGCAGATGCGCGATCTGCCGCGCGTCCGGCAGCGGATCCGCAACTGGTGGCGCGGCACGAAAGGGTTCCGGCAGGAGCGTCCGAGCCTGTTCGTGTACTCGCCGATCGTGCTGCCGCTGCCGTACTCGCGCGTCGCGCGGTGGATCAACCGCTGGCTGCTGCTTCGCGCGCTCAAGCAGTGGATGCGGGCGACCGGGTTCTACCGGCCGATTGTCTGGACGTTTCTGCCGACGCCGCTCGCGCTCGATCTGATTCGCGAGCTCGATCCGCATCTGACGGTTTATTACTGCATCGACGATCTCGCCTCGAGCTCGCCCGGCGCGCGCCGCATTGCCGCGAGCGAACAGCGCCTCTTCAAGGAAGCCGATCTCGTCTTCGTCACCTCCGAACGGCTGCGCGAGCGCGCGGCGGCATGCGGCGCGCGCGTGCACCTCTTCCCCTTCGGCGTGAACTTCGACCGCTTCGACGCCGTGCGCAACGACGGTACGGCCGCGCCGGAGGATTTGCGCGTCCTGCCGCGACCGGTCGTCGGCTACGTCGGTGGGCTGCACCAATGGGTCGATCAGGATCTCGTTGCCGCCGTCGCCGACCGGTTGCCCGGAGCGACGTTCGCGATGGTCGGACCCCCTCAGACCGACGTGACGCCGCTCGAGCGGCGTGCGAACGTGCGGCTGTTGGGCCAGCGTCCGCATCCGGAGGTGCCGCGGTACGTCAAAGGCTTCGACGTCGGCATCGTGCCGTACCGTCTCGCCGAGTACACCGCCAACGTCTATCCGACGAAGCTGAACGAGTACCTCGTGATGGGGTTGCCGGTCGTCGCGACCGATCTGCCCGAGATCCGCCGTTTCAACCGCGAGCACGGCGACGTCGTGGCGGTCGCGGCGACGCCCGACGAATTCGCCTCGGCGATCCGGTCGGCGCTCAACGGATCGACGCCCGACGAGGTCGCGCGGCGCGTGTCGGTGGCGCACGCCAACAGCTGGGAGACGCGGATTGACGCGATGCAGGCGCTCATCGACGAAGCGCTCGCGCGGCGCGAGTCGACCGACCAGCGGTGGGACGCGGCGCTCGTCCGCGCGTACCGCCGGACGCGGTGGCGCGTCGTCGAGGCCGTGCTCGCCGTCGTCGCCGTATACGTTCTGGTGTTTCAGACCAACGCGCTCTGGTCCGCGGCCGACCCGCTCAAGATTTCGGAGGCGCCGCGTCGAGCCGATGCGATCGTCGTGTTCGCCGGCGGCGTCGGCGAGTCGGGCCGGGCCGGCGGAGGCGCGCAGGAGCGGCTGAAGCAGGCGATCGATTTGTATCGCGGCGGCTACGCGCGCGTGCTGGTGCTGTCGTCGGGATACGTCTACAGCTTCCATGAGGCCGAGGTGATGCGCGCGCTCGCCATCGATCAGGGCGTGCCGGCGTCGGCCATCGTTCTCGAGCAGCGCGCCACGAACACGTACGAGAACGTTACGTACGTGAATGCAATTCTTCGCGAGCACCGCTGGAGCACTATTCTGCTGGTGAGCTCGCCTTACCATATGCGGCGCGCGGTGCTCGTGTGGCGCAAGCAGGCGCCGGACGTCTCGGTCGTCCCGACGCCGGCGGCGTCGAGCCAGTTCTACGACCACGGGCGCGGCGCGTCGCTCGAGCAGGTATCGGCGATTCTGCAGGAGTACGTCGCCATCCTCGCGTACTGGCGCCACGGCTGGATCTGACGTGCGAACGCCGGGCAAAATTGCCTTCATCACGCTTCCGGCGTTTGCCGCGGCGGCCCTCGCCCTGGTCGTCGCCGTCGAAGCGTGGGTGCGGCTGTCGTGGGATCCGCATCGCGGCACGCCGGGCTTCTTCCTCACCGACGCCGTTCGCGGCCAGCGGCTCGCCGCGAATTACACCGGGTGGTTCGCCGGCGTTCCGGTTCACATCAACAGCCTCGAGTTGCGCGATCCACGCGAGTATCCGCTGCCGAAGCGGTCCAACACGGTTCGGATTCTCGTTCTCGGCGACTCGGTCACCTTTGGACACGGCTCCGTCTACGAGACCACCTATCCGTACTTGCTCGAGCAGCGGCTGAAGCGATGGCGGCCCGATGTCGACTGGCAGGTGTGGAACGCGGCGGTGCCAGGCTACAACACGAGCCAGGAACTCGCGCAGCTCCTCGAGGTCGGCGATCGGTTTCACCCGGATGTCGTCGTTGTCGGCTTCTTCGAAAACGACCTGATTGACAACCATCCGGTCCGACAGCCCGGGCACGTGCATTCGATTGCGGCCCGCGTGCTCTCGGCGGCGCGCCGGCATCTGTATTCGCTGGAGCTTTACAAGAAGGTGTACCTGACGGCGCGGTGGCGCCTGTCCGGCTCCAATGAGTACCGACGGCGGCTCGAGCACATGGGAAGCGAAGAAGCGCTGTTGGCGACCGCTTCCGACGCCAGCGTGCTGCCGCAGCAGCAATTGACGCCATTCGAGCGGATGACCGATGAGCAGGTGCGTCAGGTGAAGTGCATCTACGGCATGACACCCAATCCGGCGGTGCCCGCGGCCGTTCAGCGCGATGCCGGGTTCCCCGCATGGCTCGAAACGGTCAGAGCGTTTCAGCAACTGACCCGCGAAGGCCGCTACCGGATCGTCTTCTTCGCGAACGACGTGCCGCCGATCTGTCCCGATGGTGATGTGTTCTACGACGGCGGGTCGAGGGCGCTCGATACGTTCTACCTTCGCGTGCTGGGCGACGGCACGCCCGCCGTCAGTTCGTACGACGAGTTCCTGCACGTCCGGCCGTCGCAGATGCCGAACGCCACGGCGCACCCGATCGGCAACGCGAACGCGCTGAAGGCCGGCGTGCTTTTCGACTTCCTCCGCGATCGTGTGCTCGTCGATTCGGCGCATTCCTCGCACGGCATGCAGCGTTGAGGATGCCCTCGATCGTGTGGCTGGCGCCGGCTTTCGTGCTGGCCGCCGCGGCGGCGTTGTCGATGTACCGTCTCGGCGATGCCCCGTTGTGCATCGGCGGCGACGAAGCGCGATTTGCGACGCACGCATTCGCGATCTCTTCGAGCGCGGCGTAATTTCCACAACGGCAGTCGCCGACATCAATACGGTAGAGCTCGAGCGCGGATCATTGCCGCAATGTCACCATCGCTATCACGCCCGCGGACTTGTCGAGCGTTACTCCTCCTCACGGCAGTTGTCCTCTACGTTTGGCGGCTTTCCGATACGCCGGTCGGGCTGCACGAGGCAGAAGTGCTCTTCGCGCTCCACGCGCGGGCGATCGCGCAGTCATTGCACGACACGAACGGTAGATTTCTGCCGTTGTATTTCCAAATGCCACAAATCGGCGAGAACGTGTGGTTTCATCCCGCTCTGGTCTACTTCACGGCGATCTTTCTGAAGCTGCTGCCTCTGTCGGAGTGGACAGTGCGCCTGCCGACAGTGTGCATCGGCATCGTCAACATCATTCTTATCTACAAGATTGCTCTACATGTGTTTGGGAGCGAGGGGTACGGACTGGTTGCCGGCGCTCTCATGGCGCTCACACCAGCGCATTTCATTCACAGCCGCCTCGCGATGGATTATTTGTATCCCGTCCCATTTCTCCTGATTTGGCTTTGGTGTCTTGTACGCTTCGAACACGAGTCGAACCCCCGCCTCATTTTTGCAGCGTGCCTCGCTCTCGGTGTCGGTCTGTATAGCTATATCGGAGCGCTCCTGTTGATGCCGGTATACGGCGCAATGACCGTTGTCTTTCTACTTCACAAATACCGGAGGATGCACCAGACAGTGCTCTGGGCGGCGGCCGGATTCTTTCTGCCGCTAGCGCTGCTGATCTTTTGGGTTCCGCGTTACCCACATTTCTTTGAGGAAACCATCGTCAGATACGGAGTGCCACTGAACGGGAAATTGCATGCGCTCAGAGGATTCTTCACCTCGTCGAACCTCGAACAGGATTTGGCGTTGTACTGGAACTTTCACAGCCCTGTGTACCTCTTCTTCAGAGGAAGCTCGAACTGGGTCGACTCGACCCGACGCGCTGGCGTGTTCTTGGTCCCAATGGGGACGCTCTTAGTGGCCGGCGTCGCGGATTTCGTAATTGGACCTCGAACAAGGATCTCGTGGCTGGTGTTCGCGGGCGTTCTGACGGCACCGTTGGGTGCAGTATTTGTTGGAGAATCCTTGGCGGTTCAACGAGAACTCGAGCTGCTTCCGTTTGCCGTTCTGCTCGCAGTATTTGGCGTCCGGCGACTCGCGACGTCGGCGAACCGCGCAAGCCGCTGGCTGTGCTATGCAATGCTGGCGCTGATGCCGTTGCAGTTTGCCGACTTTTGCTCCGATTACTTCACCGCGTACCGGTTGAACTCGATCGCGTGGTTTGGTCCGAAGCTTGAAGGCGCACTGACATGCATTCTGGGCGAGGAGCGCGAACGTGGGTCAGCGCCAACAGTGTATTTGAGCAGAGCGATCCCGTACGGACGGGCGCATTGGGACTTTCAACTAGCAAAATCAAACCGCGAAGACTTGCTTGCTCAAACCTTTCTATTCGATGCGCAGACTACGATTGCATCGATTCCTCCCGGCAGCATCGTCATCGAACCGCTTGCCGATGGCGTGCCATTGGATCATCTTGTGAACTCACTCGGCCTTGAGAGGATCGGCGTTCTGACCAAACCGGACGGCGGCCCGACGTTTTGGTTATTGCGACGGACGGGGTAGGTTTCATAGCCGTTTTCCAATTTTGATCGCATAACTTTTCTTCACCGACGGTTCGAACGTGACGACGTCGACGCGAAAAATCGGCGTGGTTGCGAACTCGGTGCTTCAGCGCCGACAATTTCGACGTCGAGGTCGTTCCGGCAGGAAGCCTTCTCGTGATGTACGCGAGCGACCCAAGGCGGCGGCGCTGGTCGCCGGCGGCAGATGCGTCTCGCGCGGGCGGTCATCGATGCGGGCGGGTCGAAATCGGCTGTGATCCTGCGGAAACGGGCGTAGGCGCGTGGGCGAGCAGCCGTTCGAGCGCAACGGCGATGAAGACGAACATCAATGGCTGCACGGTGATGGAGTACCGCATGTTCGTCAGAAACGGCGAGATCGTCGCCGGCAGGTACGCGACGAGCAGCAGCGGCAGCGCGACGTCGTGGCGCCTGCGCCACGCCGCGATTGCACCGACAGCGAACAGCACCAGCGAGGCGATCGATGCGATGGTGGCCAGCGCGTAGATGCGGCGGCTCTTGTCGAACTGCTGCGCCGTGTGCACGTCAGTGGATCCGGAGACGATGAAGAGGCGCGTGGCTCGAAAGACGCATGCGGCCGCGAACGAAAGCGGCGTGCGACGGATGTTGTCGAACGCGAGCGCCGAGTACCGGCGCATGAGATGTGGCTCCAGGCGATAGAAGACGCGATTGATCGCGACGTCGTCGCGCTCGCCGCGCGCGCGGCCGGCGACGGCGAGGCCGCGCTGATGGGCGAGACTGAGATCGCCGAGCGATGCCGATGAGTGCATCAGCGCGAGCGCCAGTCCGCCCTCGAACATGAGATCGGTGATTCGACCGGTCCACACGCGCGGCATGACGATCGACGAACCGTCGGGCAGCGCCATCGTCGCGCGGTCGGCGGCGACCGAGAGGCGCGGCGCCGGCAAACTGACCCGGCCCGTCGCGGGGACGGGCATCAGCGCCGCGACGGCGTCGACGAGTCTGTCGACGCCGGCCGCCTCGAGTCGATCGGCGAAGGACAGCGGTTCGTTCCACGCGTCCCGCCGAATCATGCGCACGATGTCGAAGGCATCGAGCAGGTCGCCGTGGACGTCGAGGTCGCCAAGGTGATCCTGGCTGACGAAGAAGACGAACGGTCCCGCTTCGCCGGCCGATGGCGTGACGTGTTTGCGCGGCTCCTGATCCTCCGGGCACCTCGACTCGAAAAAGTAGTAGAGCACCATCGACTGATGCGGTGCGGCGATTTCCATTTCCAGCGCGCCGCCAGGGCTGCTGTGAGCGCGGCGCCGCGTCGGATCGCGATCGGTCCAGTAGATCGCGTCCGTTGACGTCGGATGTTCCGCGATGCACGGCGTGATATCGGCCGACATGACGATCGGAACGTCCGCGAGGCTCGTGTACTCGAACACGGGTCCTTCGAACACCGACCTGGGGTTGTAGGCCCGGCTGTGCAGATACGGACCGACCTGCAGCGACCCGTACCACAGTTGCACTCCTCCGTGAACGCTCGTCGGCAGCAGCGTAGCGGTCAACCGATAGTTTCTGATGACCCACGGGCTCAGCGCCGCCGTGGCGCCGGCCAGGAGCACGACTGCTTCGATTGCGCGACGGCGTGTTCGACGTTGACCGACCGCGTACGCCGCCAGCACCACGGGAACGAGGATCAGATTCGGTCGAAACTGAGGCGCGATGCCGGTGAGCACGCCGGCGACTGCGAAGCACGGCCATCGATCCGTGAGGTACGCTTTCACGAACGCGGCGACGGCGGCCATGAACAGTACCGTGCACACGGCGTCGGACGACTGTGTGGATGCGTACACGGTGTTGAACGAAAAGACGCCGATGAGCACCGCTGCGAGCGTGGCGGCGCGCTCACCGACCCATTCGCGCGCCGCCAGGAACGTCAGCAGCGGAACGCTCGCGTTCAACGCGACCTGCGCGACGAGCGGAATCGCCGGGTGATCCCCGAACAGCCGGTAGAACGCCGCGAGGAAGCCGGCGTAGCCCCACGGCACGTCGAGCGTCGGAAAACCGCCGCCGTGCGCGAGCACGAGCGCGAGCTGATGGTAATGATCGAATCCTTCCCAGCCCCACGGATGCGGCGCCCAGACGAACACGAAGAACAAGCCGATCATCAGCGTCACGCCGCACGCGGCGTACACGATTCGACGCATCGCGTTGCATCATACCGTGCGGTCCGGTGAAGCTGTCGATCATCATCCCGGTCTACAACGAGGAGCAGACGATCCGCGAGGTCGTCGACCGTGTGCTCGCGGTCGATCTCGGAGCGGTGGAGAAGGAGATCCTGATCGCGAACGACGGATCGAGCGACGGCACGCGCGACGCGATCGCGTCGAGCCCGTGGGCGAACGATCCCCGCATCCGCATCCTCGAGAGCCACATCAACATCGGCAAGGGAGCGGCGGTCAGGCTCGGGCTCAAGTTCGCGACCGGCGACGTGCTGCTCGTCCAGGACGCCGATCTCGAGCTCGATCCGCAGGAGTACGGTCGGCTGATCGCGCCGATCCTCGACGGCGAGACCGATGTGGTCTACGGATCGCGCTTCCTCAATCCGAACGGGCGGGTGTCGACGCGTACGCGAGTGGGCAATGCCGCGCTCACGACGCTCACGAACCTGCTGTTCGGGGGACATCTGACCGACATGGAGACGGCATACAAGGCGTTCCGGCGCCACGTCCTCGACGGCGTTCGTCTCCGATGCGTCGGCTTCGATTTCGAGCCGGAGCTCACGGCGAAGCTGCTTCGTGCGGGCCGCCGCATCGTGGAAGTGCCCATCGGCTATCACCCGCGGCGGATCGACGAAGGCAAGAAGATCCGGTGGGTGGACGGCGTCGACGCCGTGTTCGCGCTGCTCAAGTGCCGCTTTCAGCGTTGACCGCGCCGCCGCCGTGGCGCGATCGCGCGGCCGCCTTCTTCCTGCTCGCCGCGCTGCTCGGGACGATCGCGTTGTTCGCCTCGCGCCAGCGCATGCCCGATTCGTACTGGTACACGAACACGGCCGATCGGACGATCGTGCCTGGCTGCGCGGAGGTCCACTGCTATCGCGTCCTCGTCCCGTGGATCGTCGGCCGGCTGCCCGGCACGACGTTCCTGAAATGGAAGGCCTACTCGGTCGTCGTCAACGCGCTGGCGGCAATCGCCGTGAGCGATCTGGCGCTCGCGTTCGGGCTGTCTCGCCGCGCCTCGACGATTGCGATGTTCACGTCGGCGCTCGGATTTGGAACGCAGTTCACGATCTATGACCCGTTCAACGCCGATCCGCTGATGTTCTTCCTGAGTCCGCTCGTGACGCGATGGCTGCTCGAACGCCGCTGGCGCGCCACCGCCGCGGTCGCCTGTGTCGGCGTGCTCGCCAAGGAATTCGTCGTCGCTCCCATCGTCATCTTTGGTCTCGCGTCGGCGCGAGCCGCCGACTGGCTTGCAGCGCGGCGCGCCTTCGCGATCGCGGGCGCCGCGTTCGCGATCTGGGTCGGCGTCCACGCGTTCCTGACGGTGCGCTTCGGGTACAGCTACGGCGGCAACCCATCGACGCGCCTCGCCTCCGGCGGCTACTTGTGGTTCTGGCTGACGCACGAGAGCGTCCGGCAATCGGCGTTCGCGCAGTTCGCCGAATTCGGCGCGCTGTATCTGCTCGCGCCCGTCGGCTGGCGCCGCGCGACGGCTGCGCTCAAGGCATTGACGATCGCGGCGGTGCCGGTCGCGTGCGTGTTCGCGTACGTGCAGCAGCCGGATCGCGCGCTCTGGAATTTCCACTTCCTCGTCTCGCCGCTCGCGGCGCTGGCGCTCGAGCCCGCCGGCGCCGCGCTCGCGGCACTGTTTCTGACGACGTTCGGGCTGGCGAATCTGCGCATCGGATCGCAGGTGGGATTCCTTCCGCAGGCGAGATTCCCGCTTGCCATCTCGCTGGCGATCGCGCTGGCGACGGTGACGCTGAACGTGCGGCAGCGACGTGCGAGGCGTCTGGCCGGATGACGCGCGCGGCCCTCATCGTCATCGTCGCGATCGTCGTCGTCGAGGCCGGCTGGTCCGCCGCGACGACCAGCGCCGTGCTCGACGAAGTGACGTACCTCGACGTGAGCCGCGCGTTGTATCTGCACGGCGACGCTTCTCGGCTGTCGGCGCTCGGCATCGCGCCGCTGCCGATCGTCCTGTGGTACGGCTTACCGGCACTGGTCGCGCCGGAACAGTTCACGAAGGCGATCGCGCTCGCACGGAGCGCGGCGATCGCGCTCGCGGCCGTGCCGCTCGTGCTGGTCGTGTACTACTGGCTGGCGATGGAAATCGATGCACGCGCGGGCGCCGTGGGCGCGGCGCTCGTCGCGCTCTCGCCCAATGTCGTGGCGCACGGCGCCCTTGCGACGACCGATGTTCTGGCGACCGGCTGCTCGCTGGCGGCGCTTGCCGCACTCGCGCAGTACGTGGACCGGCCGACGCGTCCGACCTTTGCGCTCCTTGCCGGCACGACGAGCCTCGCGGTCGCATCGAAGTATTCGGCGCTCGCGCTGTTCATCATCGTCGCGGTCGTAATGTTCACGCGGTTTCGTTCGCGCATCCGCGGCGCCTGCGCCGCGATTGGCGTCATCGCGGCGACGACTTTCGTTTTCGTCTGGGCGCTCCATCGATTCGCGTTGGTGCCTGCCGCCTTTCCCTACATCGAGCACGTCAACGTGCCGGCGCCGGTCGCCGGCGTGCTGTTCCAGCTCAAACACCAGCGCGAAGGACATCCGTCGTTCCTGATGGGGATGCATTCGGGAACCGGATGGTGGTATTTCATTCCCGCGGCGCTGTCGGTGAAGAGCACGCCCGTAGAGCTCGTCGCTCTCGTGGCGGCGACGGTTATCTCCCTGCTGCCGCGTCGAGACGGTACAACGAGCGATCTCGTCTGGCGTGCCGCATTCATACTATTTGGCGCCCTGGCGCTCGTCGGCCGCGTCGACATCGGCATTCGCTACGTTCTCATCCTCATTCCACTCGCCGTACTCCTCGTCACAACGTGGGTGTGCGGGACGTTTGCCCGCCCTCGTATCGTGGTGGCCGCATCGGCGATTGCACTCGCGATTCAGAGCGTGAATGCGGCATCGGTTGCGCCGCACTATCTGAGTTACTTCAACACGCTGGCCGGCGGGCCCGCGAACGGGTTTCGATATCTGGCCGATTCGAACGTCGATTGGGGACAGGATCTGCCCGCGCTGCGGGCGGCGTTCGAGCGCGTCGGCGCGCGGCGTCCGCTGCTGTCGTATTTCGGCAGCGCGCCGCTGAACGCGTACGGCGTGACGGCCGATCCCTGGTTGTCCGGCGACCAGGCGGAGCTGCAGCCGTGGGACTGGGTCGCCATCTCCGTCACGAACCTGAACGGCGTCTATCTTTCCGGCGATCCGTTTGCGCCGTTCCGCCCCGTGGAGCCGTCGACTCGCGCGGGCTACTCGATCTTTCTGTACTCAACCGCTCGTGCCGATGTGCAGCGGGCCATCGCTGACGCTTCGGTGCGCCTCCCGTGGTCGACGGGAATCCGCTGACGCGGCTGTAGTACCATCTCCCGACTCTCCCTGATGACGATTCTTCTGCCGGGCGCCGTCGCCTTCCTGCTGTCACTGGCGCTGGTGCCTCTCGCGCGTGTCGTGTCGCTGCGGCTCGGCTTCATGGCGGCGCCGCGCGAAGATCGCTGGCACCGGCGGCCGGTGGCGCTGTTCGGCGGTGTGGCCATCGCGATCACTTTGTTTCTCTGCGCCGTTGTGTTTCGTGTCGCCGCGGCTGTGCCCGTGCTCGTCGGATCTGCCGCGCTCGTCTTCCTCGTCGGCCTCGTCGACGACGTCCTGTCGCTGAAGCCGGCCACGAAGCTGATCGCCCAGATCATCGTCGCGTCGATCCTCGTGTTCTTCGACTACCGGCTCAATTGGGTGACGTCGACGACGCTCGACATGCTGCTGACGCTCGTGTGGGTCGTCGGTTTGACGAACGCCTTCAATCTCATCGACAACATGGACGGTCTCTGCGGCGGCATCGCGCTGATTGCCGGCGTCGCGCTGCTCATCGATCTGCTGCCCGGCGCCGCCGGCAGCCGCGCGTTCTTCGAGGTGCGGTACCTGGCGATCCTGCTCGCCGCAACCGCCGGATTCCTCGTCTACAACGTGCACCCTGCTTCGATCTTCATGGGCGACAGCGGCAGCCTGCTGCTCGGCTTCAGCTTCGCTGCAGTGACGTTGAGCGCAGGACGGCAGACGCCGGGTCGATCCGACATCCTGTCGATCGTCGCCGGTCCCGTGCTGGTGCTGCTGATTCCGATATTCGACACGACGCTCGTCACCCTCTCGCGCTGGGTATCGGGCCGGCGGGCGTCACAGGGCGGCCGCGACCACTCATCGCACAGGCTCGTCGCCATCGGCCTGTCCGAGCGGCGCGCCGTCGTATTCCTCTGGATGCTCGCCGCGGTCGGCGCCGTCCTCGGCGTCGGCGTCGGCAACTTCGGCCAGAAGTGGTCGGTCCTGCTGGCCGCCGCCGCCTTCCTGATCGCGATGGTGATGTTCGCGGCCTACCTCGCGGGCATCCGCGTCTACGACGACGCGGATGCCCGCGCGAGGCAGGGGTCGCTGACGCCGATCGTCGTCGAGTTCATGCACAAGCGGCGGGTAGCGGAAGTGCTCCTCGACTTCTGTCTCGTCGTCATGTGCTACTACGCCGCTTACCGCATGCGGTTCGAGGATCCCGAAGAGTTCATGCGGAACTTCTCGATGTTCACGAAGTCGCTGCCGGTGATTGTCGCCGCGCAGATGGCGGCGTTCTTCGCGGTCGGCGTGTACCGCGGCGTCTGGCGCCATTTCGGCATGATGGACACGATCGTCGTCGCGCGGGGCGTCTTCTTCGGCGCGGCCGCGGCGCTGATCGTCATCATCGGAGGCTTCCATTTCTTCGCATATTCGCGGACCGTGTTCGCCATCTATGCCGTCCTGCTGCTCATCGCGGTGACGCTGTCGCGCGCCTCGTTCCGACTCGTCGGCGAGTTCATGCAGCGCCAGCGGCACGCAGGCCGCCGCGTCGTCGTGTACGGCGCCGGCGACGGCGCCGGTCTCGCCGTCCGCGAGCTCTCGGCGACCGGCGCCGACACCCGGATCGTCGGCTTCATCGACGACGACCCGCGCAAGGCCGGCATCCGCGTGATGGGCTACCCGGTGCTCGGTGGCTATTCTGCGCTCGCCGTCCTCATCAACTCGGCATCGATCGAGTCGATCGTCGTCAGCGCCAGGACGATGACGCCGGAGCGGCTCCACAATCTCGAAATGATGTGTTCCGAGCACAGCGTCGAGCTCTCGCGGCTGCGGGTGCGGCTCGAGCCGCTGGTTGAAGCGGCGCAGCCGCCGAAGCCGTCCTCCGTTCACCTGCGCCAGGTCAGTCCCTAACGAGTTCTTCCCCGCTGGCCGGTGATTCTCGACTTCGTCAAGGAGCAACTGCATCTGTCGTCGCCGCTGGCCCTGCTCCTGGTGCTGGCGATTGGCGTCGTGTGGTTGTGGCGGCGTCCGATGTCCAGAGGCCCGCGCGCATACCTGACGGTCGCCGTCCTCGGCTTCTGGTTTGCCGCAACGCCGATAGGCGCGTTCGCGCTCAATTACCCGCTGAGCCGCGGCGCGACGCGTGTCATGAGCGTCGGCGATGCGAGAGGCGCGGATGCCGTTGTCGTTCTCGGCGGGGGCATTCTCACCACCGAAGTCGGCGGGCTGGTTGCCGGCACGCTGAACCTTGACAGCCTGGTGCGCGCGCTGGAAGCCGCGCGTGTTGCGAGGAAGATCGGAGCCAGGCTGGTGATCGCGTCGGGCGGCATTCCGCGGCCCGATCTGCAGCTGAAGCCCGAGAGCGAATTGCTGCGGGACGTTCTGGTCAAGGCGGGCGTCGCGCCCGACGTGATCGTCGAGGACTCGGCGTCGAAAACGACCCGCGAGCAGGCCACGCTCGTCGGACCGCTGCTGCGGGCGCACAAGGTCCAGCGTTTCGTGCTGGTGACGTCGGCCGCACACATGCGCCGCTCGCTTGCGGTATTCCACGCAGCGGGGTTCGATCCCGTCCCGTCGGCGTCGCCGGCGCCTTCCTTACAGATCGCCTTGCGGGCGTGGCTGATGCCGGACTCCCGATCGCTTTGGCATTCGGACAATGCCATCTACGAATACGCCGCGACGATTTACTACTGGCTGCGAGGGTGGACGGTCTAGCCGGCGTCGGCGATTCCGCGCAGTCCCGGACCGCCCGCAGCAGCGAATCCGTGGCTGGCGCCCGTGGGCGAGGCCGACACCCAGAACGCGTACAGGCGGGCGCTGCTCAGGTGAAAACGAAAGCGTACGATCTCGCCGGACACTGCGCCGAGATCGGCTGCACTGGTCCACGTGACGCGGGCGCGCGTACTGTCCGCGCGGACGGGATTGCACGCGTCGATCGAATACGGGCCGATCGGACGGCCGTCCCGGTCGAGCACTTCGACTCGCATGCTTCCGGCTGGCATGTCGACGTCCGTATTGACGAACAAGTAGCGTCCGGAAAACCTCACTGGCCGCGTCGTCAGCGTCGCTGCTGCGATGGAAGGCGAAACGCGCTGAACGCGCGGACGCTGGCCGTCGCTGTCCATCGACGCGAACCCGTCGCGCCTGAGCGTCGCCACTCCAGTGCTGCACACGCCGGGATCGCCCGTCCCCGGCACGCCGCGACGTCCGCTGACATAGAACAGCAGCCGATCGCCCACGATCAGGCAACATCCGCCGGCCGACTGCACGTTCGCCCAGTTCCAGTCCCCGACGTGCTCCGACACTGGCAGAAACGCGCGGCGATCGGGACGATCCCAATGGAACCCGTCTCGACTGAACCCCACGCACACGTCGTTGGGCTTCTCGCGCGTCGGTTGTTCTCCGCGCCAGATCGTGAACAGTCCCAGCAGGAGACTTTCGTACGCGACGCAGTCGAGGTTGTAGAGCTCCGGAAAAATCTTGTACTCGGGCCGTTGCGGGTCGGCCCTGTCAGCGCCCGCCCACAAGGTCGGCTCGGTGCGTCGCCACTGGACGTTGGAGAAAAGATCGGGCGTCTCCCAATACAGCCGATGGCGCGTCCGATCGTCGACGAAGTCGGATCGAATACTGTACACCCACACACGCCGGAACGGATTGTAGAAGAAGGTCGTTCGGTCGCCCGTGGGTCCGGTGCGGCCCATCGCGCGCCAATGGATGCCGTCCGCTGACGCGGACAGCTCCATATAGTGGTCGTACCAACGCGCCATCTTGTATCGTCGCGACCGGTCACTGTCGATCGGATCGAGCCACACCGTCGACGAATCACGAAAGCCGGCCAGCACGATGTTGGTGCCGCGAACGACGTCGAGCGTCGGCCTGGTCCACTCGATGCCGTCCGGCGACGTGGCATAACAGGTGTTCTGCGAGTACCCGCCCATGTACCACATCTTGAACAGGCGATCGTCGGCGTCGTAAAAGATGCCGTCGCTGAAGGGCATTGCTGCGGGGTTCGACCGAGTCTTGGTCCGCAGGGCGTAGTCGTCGTGCTTCTCCCATGCGGTACTCGGCCACAGAATCGGATTGCCGGCGTGGTACTCGGGCCGATGGAATGTTCGCGCCAGCGACGTCTCCTCGATGAGGAAATCATCGACGAACAGTTGACGTCCGACGTCGATGGGCACGACGTCGGGTCGATCGATCAGGTACGGTGGAGGCACGGGATCGAGCGACAGACTGCGGCGCACCGGCGGCCACGGATGTGCGAGGCGGATGCCGTTGTACAGCGTTTCGGCGGCTGCCGTGCGCGGGGCAAACGGCAGGATCGCGGCGCCGGCAGTTGCCTTCAGAAAAACTCGACGGTCGACACGCGGGCTCGAGGAGCGGGACACCGTCGGGCATTCTATCAATGCGCTGCGTGATCGCCGCTACGCTCGCGATCGGATTGGCGGGATGCCGCGCCTCCGGCGCCATCGAGCTCGGCGACCGCTTCGCATCGGGCGACGGCGTTGCGATCGATGTCCGTGCCGTCGCCCGTGCCGAGCACCGGCGCGACGCGCCGCGGTACCTTCGCGCCGCTGCCGCGTTCCTCGCGACGGTCTCGCGCTGGGTGCCGTTTCCGCAGACGTCGCTGACGATCGTCGATCCGCCGCGACGTCATGATGCGTGGACGGATCGTTCGGTCGTGCTGCTCGACGCCACGCCGTGGTGGTCGACGCCGACGGCCATGAGGCCCGAGCTCGCCACAGCGCGGGCGCTCGGCCGGCGGTACTGGCTGGATCTCGTCGATGCTCGCGCGCTGCCAGCGTGGTTCGTGAATGGCCTGGTCGAATACACCGCGCGACGCGCCGTGGCAGCGACGTTTCAGGGAGAGAACAACCCGCCCGGCTACGCGATGCTCGAAGCGCGCGCATTCGGCGGGTTCGTGCCGTGGTTCATCCGGGTTCGCGCGCTGCCGGAAATGGTGGGTGAACCGTTCACGAGTTCCGCCGACTCCCCAGCGCGATGTCTGCTGATGCTCAATACGCTCGAACGCTGGCTCAGCCACCCGGTTCTCGACGGCGCGCTGGCAGAGTTCATCCGCTCCGGCCGTGACGGGCCCGTCTCGATCGAACACTTCGAGCAAGTCGTTTCGGCGACGAGCGGTCAGGACCTCTCGTGGCTCTTCGCGCAGGCGTTCGACCCAGCGGTGACGTTCGACTACGCGCTCCAGAACCTGACGAGCAGCCGCGACGCGGACGGGACGTACGAAACGACCGTCACGGTCGCTCGGCTGGGAGATGGATTGTTCACCGGGACGAGCCGGCCGCGAGTCGGGCCGTTCGAGAACGGACGCGGCATCACGGTCCAGGTCGCGTTCGAAGATGGCGCCGAGATCGAAGATCATTGGGACGGCCGCGAGCGGCACAAGACGTTCGTCTACCGCGGCGCCGCACGCGCGCGGTCGGCGACGGTCGATCCTGCGCGCGTCGTGGTCCTCGACGTTCACCAGACGAACAACAGCCAAACGTTGTCGCCACGGAGCGGATCGGCCGCGAGGCGCTGGTCGGCGCAATGGTCGCTCTGGCTCGAAAACGTCCTCCTGACCTATGCGGTATTCGTGTAGCGCCACGCGATGGATCCAGCATGTGCGGCATCTGCGGTGAATTGAGGTTCGACGGACGGCCGGTGCACGCGGGCGGACTGATCGCCATGCGCGATCGGCTTCTGCATCGCGGGCCCGACAGCGACGGGGTGTACACGTCGCCCAGCGGTCATTTGGGATTCGGGTTCCGCCGGCTGCGGATCATCGATCTGACGGTCAATGCGAGCCAGCCGATGGCGAACGAAGACGGAACGGTGCAGCTGGTGTTCAACGGCGAAATCTACAACTTCAGGGAGCTGCGCGATCGTCTCGTCGCGCGAGGCCATCGATTCCGATCGCGCAGCGACACGGAAACCATCGTTCATCTGTACGAGGACAAAGGACCGGAGTGCGTCGCCGAGCTCGATGGGATGTTCGCCATCGCGATCTGGGACGACAACCTCCAGCGGCTGACGCTCGCCCGCGATCGCGCGGGCAAGAAGCCGCTGTTTTGCTATCGCTCCGATCGAATGTTCGCGTTCGCATCCGAGATGAAATCGTTTTTCGGCCGTTCCGACGCGCCCCTCGAGATCGATTTCGAGGCAATCCCGTATTACTTCATCCACGGGTACGTGCCCAATCCGGCGACGTTCTACAAGCGAGTCTTTCAGATCGAGCCGGGATCGTACATGACGATCGACGCGGTCGGCCGCAGCGCGTCGCGGCGCTATTGGCAGATCGAATTTCCACCCGCCGACGAGGTGCCGCGGATCGATCGAGCAGCGGCGATTGCGGGTGTTCGCGAACGCGTCGCCGCCGCAGTAGAGCGTCGTCTGGTCAGCGACGTGCCGCTCGGCGCGTTTCTGAGCGGCGGCATCGATTCGACCATTGTCGTCGGGTTGATGAGCCGCGCGATGGCCGAGCCCGTCAAGACGTTCAGCATTGGATTCGAAGGCGACGCCGCGTACGACGAAACCGCGTTCGCTCGCCAGGTGGCCCACCGGTTCAGGACGGATCACACGGAGTTTCGCGTCTCGCCGGCGGCGATCGATCTCATCGACACGCTCGTCTGGCATCACGATGGCCCGTTCGGTGATTCGTCGGCGGTGCCGACCTATATCGTTTCGAAGCTCACCCGGCAAAAGGTGACGGTCGTCCTCACCGGCGATGGCGGCGACGAACTGTTCGCGGGATATTCGCGCTTCATGGCCGCGCTGTGGGCCGAGCGCCTGCCCGCGGCGGCGCGCCGGGCCGGACGGGCGATGTTTTCCGCGATCGGCTCGCCGTCGCACGAGCGTCATCGGCTCGCCGGCGCCCAGCGGTTCTTCCGAGGCGCGAATCTCCCGCTGTTCGAGCGGCTGACGATGTGGAATGCGATATTTTTCGACGACTTGGAGGCGCTGCTGCATCCGGATTTCACCTCGGCGGTGAAACCCGTCGACAAGCTTCACTACATCGCGCCGGAGCGGCCGCGGATGGAAGGGCGCTCGACGCTCAGCCGTCTGCTGCACGCGAACTTCACCTCGTACCTGCTCGACGATCTCCTGGTGAAGACGGATCGGTGCACCATGGCGAACTCGCTAGAGGCGCGATCACCGTTTCTGGATCGCGCGCTCATCGAGTTCGTGGCCGCGCTGCCCGACGCGATGAAGGTCGAGGGGCGCCGGACGAAAGCGATTCTGCGCGACGCGTTCGCAGATCTGTTGCCGCCTGAAATCGAGCGACGCGGCAAGATGGGGTTCGGCGTCCCGCTCGGCACCTGGTTTCGCGGCAGCCTGCGTGACTACACGCGCGACTTGCTGCTGTCGCCGAACGCCCGCTATCGCACCATGCTCTCGCCGACGTTCGTGCACGACGTGGTGAGCCGCCACCTCTCGGGCGCCGCGAATCTTGGCCCTCAGCTCTGGGCGCTCATCTGCTTCGAACGATGGCTTCAGCTATTTTCGGAATGGCAGCGCGGCGCAGGCGCAGCCGATAGCGCCGAGTATCGCGCTGCCGAGTGGCACGATCGCCGTGGAGCGGGCCGGTAGCGTCGCCGAGACGGCGGCGTACGTCACGACGGCGACCGCAGTCATCACGAGCCAGCATCGGCTTTGTTCGCGCCTTGGCAACGCCGTGAAGTCGCGGGCGGCAGCGCGTGCGGCTGCAACGGCGTGTGAGGTTTCGAGAATCGACGTGGCGCGCCGTTGCGCGCCGTCAAGCAGCGCGACGAAGCGGCTGTCCTCGATGATCATTTCGACTCGCCTTGCCGGGTTTCGCCGACTTCGAGCACGACGCCTTCCAGCACGTACCGATCGGTACTCAGCCTGAACGGTGCGCCCGCCTTGAACGCCCGTCCCCGATAGACCCGTCCATCGCGCGATTGATCCAGGCCCGCGCGAATCGTCACGTCGACATCGGTTGCGTGGCGGCTTCCAACCGCGACCACCGTCGCCGCGCGCTCGTCGAGCACGTCGTCGCGATCGCCGACTCGCACCAGCGCCAGCGGCTCGGGCGCCGAGGCGAGGCGTACGCGCGCGGTCACGAACTGCGGCGGTGTGTTTGGCAGCAGCTCGTTCACGATAAACGGGACGACCCGCCCTGACGGCAGCACCAGCTGCAGCGTCGGTGGGCGCGGCGCGTTCAACAGGACACCGCCGACGACGCATCCCTCGCCGGCCGGGTCGGGATCGCATTGAACCCTCATCTCGGCCTCGCGCTGCCAGCGGCCGTTCGCATCGGGACGCCGCGGTCCTGCGTTGACGATCTCCAGCGACGAAGAGAGGCGAACGGCGGCGATCGATCCAGCAGTTTCTTCGTCGAGCTGGCTGAACGCGCCGAGCGCGAGCATTTCCGGTGAGGGCTCGGACTGAATCGTGACGGCGCGCGGTGCCCGCGCGACCTCCTGGACGCCGTCGAACAGAATCAGATCGTGCGCGCCCGCGGGCACTTCGCCGACGAGCACGTCGGCGGAATGCGGATCCTCGAATACGAACCCGAGCGCGGGCGTCTGGTCGATCAGCGCGCGCAGCATCGGCCGCAGCCCGGTGCCGCGAACCTTTAGCTTCGCGGTGAGCGTGCTGCCTCCCGCGACGCGACGTTCCTCGCGGGTGATTGGGACGCGCTCGACCGATTCGATGCGGAGCGCCGGTGCGCGGAACAAGAGATAGGTTCCGTACGCGATCGGCACGACCGCGATCGCGAACGCGATCAGCGCCGCGTCGAACAGGTTGACGCGGCCGAACACGCGGCCACGTTCGTCGACCAGTCGCTTCGACCGTTCCATCAGCGCATCGATTCCCGCGACGCTCAGCCACGCGACGAACGGAATCACCAGTCCTCTCAGTCGCAGGAGCGTGCCCACGTTGCCGTTGGTCAACGCGAGGACGACCGCCGTCGGAGCGGCGTAGCCCATGAGCATACATGCGGCGAGTCGGCCACGACCAAGCGCGGCCCAGGCACCCAGCGGCAGCAGGACGACGAGCGCATACCAGGCCAACTGTTCCGGCAAATACGCGAGCTCCCTCGCCGACTGGACTTCCCATGGCAGCGGCACGAGGACGAAGCTGAGGACTCCGCGAACGACGAATCGAGCAGCTTCATCGGCCCTGAGCGTCAGCGAGGAGGCCGCAGGCGTCGCCGGCTTCACGTAAAAACCGGCGTCGAGCAGCTTGTAGGCGTGCCCGACGGTGAAGACGTGGCCCATCTGCACTTTTGCGGCCGCCTCGACGCCTGCGACGACGCGGCGCTGCAGCGGCGGCACGAGCGACAGCATCACGATCGCGGCGACCGCGCTGGCCACCGCAACGAACGCCGCCCGTTTCGACGCGGTGAAGATGAACAGGACGATGCCGGTCGCGAGCCCGCCGACGGCCAGCACCAGAGCGGCAGGCCGCATGTCGCGCATCGTCGCCCACGCCAGCACGGTCGCGGCCACGCACGCCGCGCGCACGCGCCATCGAGGGTCACCGGCGATCGTCACCGCACAGGTGACCGCGACGGCGCCGCACAAGAAGTAGAGAGGCTCCTTCAGAAGCGAGATCGACCAGACAAAAAGCGACGGCCAGAAGAGCACCACCAGCAGTCCACCAAACGCGGTCACGCGTCCGAACGCGCGGTAGGCAACCCGAAATAGCAGCAGCGCCGCGCAAAGAAACAGCAACGCGTTCAGCAGCCGCAGGCTGTAGGGCGTCGGTCCGAAGATCAGCTGCAGCCCCGTGAGCGCGGGGATGAAGCTGTTGCGTCCGTATTCGTCATAGGCGACGAAGTAATCGTACTTTGTCGTCGGCCAGCCTCGCACGATATCGCGCGTCCGCAAGGCCCGCGACATTGCATACGCTTCGTCGCCGGATGTGGCACCGACGAACTGATCGTCGTGGACCTGTATGTTCCGCAGAAACATTCCGCCGACGATGAGCACGCGCGCGACGATTGCCGCGCAAACGACGATGGTGAGCCATCGCCGGTCGCGAGACGACAGGCCGGCCCCGAACAACGGGAGCACGACTGCCGCAACGACGACGACGCACACCGTGAGTGGTGTGAGCGCGTAGATCGTCCCAGTTGCCACTCCGCCGGCGACGCTCCATGCTGTCCATCGACGCGTCATAATTCAGAGCGTTCGCGACCCCGCGCGGGGATGAGGACGATCGAATCGGTGTCCAACCGCACGTCATCGATCACGCGGGTACGCCTCTCGGCGGTGCTCATCGCAATAGTGGCTTTCACGCTGTACGCGATCGATGGTGATCGCCTCAGCTCAGCATATTCGTACGGTGAGCCATCGCCGGCAACCTAGCGTTGTGCAGCTGCCGCACCGGCCGCGCGCGCATTCGCCTCGACCCTGCCTCTGACGACCGCTCCCTCCGCCATCGCGAGCCGCGGCGTCGTGATATCCCCTTCGACCGAGGCGGTCGGCTTCAAATCGACTCTCGTCGTCGCCGTCACGTTTCCCTTGACCGTGCCGCTGATCGTGACTGCGTTCGCCGTCAGGTCGGCCTTCACCTCGGCGCCCGCACCGATCGTCAGCGTATGCTCGCCCACCTCGATTGTCCCGTCCACCTTACCGTCAATCGTCAGATTCTCCTGGCTGACGATCCTGCCCTCGATCCTTAGCGCTTGCCCGATCCACGCCGCCACGCGGCGCTCGTCGATCGGGTTCGTCACATTCGCCATCTCGTCCTCCGTCAGCCGAAATGTTACGTGCGGTTCGCGCCAGCGCGCAGATCGTCAGCGCGCAGGTGACTGGAATGATGTGAACCGAGAACCGTCCGGGATAGAACCAGCCGTGCGCGATGAACGCACTGGCGATGCCGGCGAAGAAAAACAGCGCCAGCGGCAGCGGCACCTCGCGCAGCCGCGGAGTGCGGGCAACCGCAAGCACCGCGACGGCGGCGCCGATCGGTACCGGCAACGAGTATGGATCGAATCGCGGCGGTTCGTTGACGGTCAACACGACGAGGACGCTCTTGACCGTTTCCGCCAGACCGCCGCCCAGCGACGGCGCGAGCGACCAGATGGCGACGCGCTGCCGCTGCGTCCCGTAGAACACGCTGAAGACGCCGGTGTAATACCACGTCCGCCACGCGAACAGCAGCAGGCCGCAGCCAATCGTCGCGACGACGCCCGCGACGGTCCGCCATGAGACGCGCGCCCACCAGGCGCGCACCCGGAACGCGAGGCCGGCAGGCATGCGCGGCGGCAGGGCGAATGCGACGACACCCAACGCCATCAACAGATTGTTCAGGCGGACGAAGAAGGCGAGCAGACCGAGCACCCCCGCCGCGATCGCCGCGCGCAGGCTGCCGTTTCGCGCGCGCATCGCGAAGAGGGCGGCGGCGTACACGAAACCCGCCGACGAGATTTCGCTGAGCCCGTAGCCGATCAGATAGAACGGCGTGCCCACGATGAAGACCGCGAGCGGCAGCACCGCGGCGGTAATCGCCCACCGGAAACCGGCGAACGACCGCGTCGCGCGAAACGCGAAAAGCGACCCGGCGAGAAGACACGCGCTGTCCCACACCCATTCGCCCGCGCTCGAGTCGCCGAACAGCGCGTGGATCGCGCCGGCGATCCAGCGGTAGCCGGCCTGGAACCAGAACGTCGGCGCGCCGCCTTCGAGCCAGTAGCCCTGCATCACGATCCGGTACGCGAAGCGCTGGAGCATCCACGTGTCGTGGCCGCTGCCGTAGAACACGAATCGGCCGATCGCCGTCGACGCACACGCGGCCGCATAAGTCAGCCACGGAATGCCGACCAGCAGGAACACGCCGCGCCGGTTGCGCAAACGCGGAGGCACCGGCAGCCACGCCGCGAGAAGCAGCGCCGGAATGACGGCGCGGGCGATCGGCGCGCGATCCGACAGCACGAGCCATCCGATGATGCCCGAGCTCAGGGCCGACCACAGGAGCACGATCGGATCTCCGATCCACATCGCCGCCGTGATGGCCCACGACGACAGAAGCACGACGACGATGGTCGATGGCACCAACCTCACCCACGGTCGCACGAACAAATCCAGCGAGGACGGCCGGCCCACCGTCGTCGTGACCGCCGACCAGAGCTCCTCGCCATTCCACGTCGGCACGAGCGACCAGCGATCGCCGGTCAGCACGCCGTCCATGAACACCGAATGAATGCCCGCCGCAAGCGGCGCCGATCCGTCGACCGCGTGTCCGTCGACCGAGATCGACGCGGCCACATCAGGTCCGGTCCCGATGTTCAGGAGGCCCGCCGCACGCGCGTAGAGAAAACCCTGAACGGTCATCGCCACGCGCGCACCGGGTGGACGATCGGCGGCGATCGGCCAGCTCTCGTTGTCCGGAGGCAGGTTGAAGAACCACGCGGGAAACTCGCTCAATTCGTGATACGACCGCGTCATGATGGCCGAGCACGCCGGGTCGGGCGATCGCCAGTCGGCGCGGAGGTCCCACGCGTGAGGAGCGCCGCGCGCATCCTTGAAATAGGGACGAGACGGGACGAATCGCACGCACCAGCCGTCCTGCACGAAGATCGCGGTCGCGCACGCCTTCCAGACGATCAGCAACACGATTGCCGCTCGCGCGATTCGCGTGGTCAGAAATCGTGGATGCAGCCACCACAGGATTGGAAAGACGACGGCGGCCGCGATCGCTTCGGCGACGCGATCGAGCGGCACGCCGTCGAACGGTCCACTGATGCGATCGGGCCAGAGCAGCGCCGCGGCTGCAAGCAGGCCCCAGACGGGCGTCATACGCGCGCGATTGTAGTACAACCTCCGCGATGAGTCCGGCGTTCCACCTGCTCGATGTCGCCATCGTCGCGGCATACCTTGCGACGCTCGCCGCGGTCGGCGTGTACTTCTCGCGCCGCCAGACCGATTTGAACGAATTCTTCCGCGCCCGTCAGACGATGGCGTGGCTGCCCGTCGGGCTCTCGCTGATGGCCGATCGATTCTTATGCTCGCAGGGCCCCACCCCCGCTCGCTCTCACTCGGCGCCGCCGCTTCGCGGCGGTTCGCTCCGCCGCCTCGCTCGTGCCGCAGGCGCTTCGGCTGCGCGAGACGCGAGGCAGCAGGTGTTCGTGTCGCGCATCGCGACGGTCGCATTCGGTATGCTCGGCACGCTGCTGGCGACCAACGTGTCGCGGATCGGACGCTGCTGGAAATTGCGAACAAGCTGATCAACGCCTTTGCCGGACCGTTGGTTCGGGATCTACCTGCTTGCCATGTTCAGCCGCAAGGCGACGGCGCTTCCGGCGCTCGCTGGCGGCGTCGCCGGCAGCGTCACCAGCTACGTCGTCGCGTATCACTCGCCGATTGGGTTCATGTGGCCGTCGACGTTCGGCCTCGCGGCAACGCTCGCCGTCGGCTGGACGCTCGCGTGGCTGATTCCCGCCCGTCCGTCGGCCGCCGCGCTGCAGCTGACGTGGAAGGCGGTCGTCGGCGTCGACACCGTCAGCGTATGAGCTCGCATTCGCCGAGCTGCACGCCGACGTGACGCAGATCGCCGCTGCCGGCGATGTAGACGGCCGGCTGCCATGTGCGATCGACCCTCAAGTCGATCCGCTTGAACCGGCTGGGCAGATCGATGCCCGGAACGGCGACGTCGAGGTTCACCCACTCGGGTCCCACCAGCGTTCGATACTGCGGCACGCCGCCGGCTCCGACCGTCACACCCATCGGCGAGATCGCGCGGACGGTTGCCGGCACGCGCGCCGCGATCGACACGCGGGTGACGTCGCCGGGCACGAACAAGCTCGCGTACTGCTCGGTCCATCGGCTGCGCCGTCCGTCGTCGGCCGTCTCCCATTCGAACAGTCCGTTGACGCCGCGGGATGCCGGCGGCTCGACCAGCCCGCGCGCAGCGCTGGTCAGAGCGGCAAGCACGATCGCCGCTGCGGCGGCGATCGTGAGGAGCCGGCCGCTCGCGCGCCATTGCTGTCGCCGATCAGGGATCACGTCCGCGTTCATCAGCGACGATTGTGCGAGGCCGAACGCCAGCGCGAACTGGATCCAGAACGGAAACGCGGCTTCGTTCACGAGCAGCGGGTGGCCGGTCGCGCACGTCGCGAGCATCGCCGACACTCCAGCCGCGGCGCCGAGCAGCCTCGGCTCGGCCCAGCGCGTCAGCGATCGGACGATCGCAAGGAATGCTGCGCCAATCCAGACGAGAAACAGCGCGAGTCCCGGCAGGCCGAGCTCCGCGGCGGTCTGCAGGAAATAGTTGTGCGCGTTTTCGTGTCCGTAGGTCCAGGCCATCTGCGGCGTCAGGAAGAGCGCTGACGTTCGGTAGTACTGGCCGACGCCCACACCCGCGAGCGGACGCGCGGCAATCATCCGAAGGCTCGTGACGTTGAACTGCCCGCGGAACGCTCCCGCCTGCGACCCTTGATCGCGCTCGAGGCCGCGTTCGCGAGCGGCGGTCGCCGCGATCCCGATCGCGAGCACCACCGCCACCGCCGCCAGGCGCGCACGCATCGTCCACCGCGCGGTCAGCATCCAGCCGGCGCTCATGGCCAGGACAACCGCCGCCGCAGCCATCGCGCTTCGCGATTCGGAGAACCACAGCCCGATCGCGTTCGCGACGGCGAGCGCAGCCCACAGACCACGCGCCTTGCCGTGCGCGCGAAGCATCATCCCCAACGACAGGCACACCACCATCGCGAAATACGATCCCGCGGCGTTGACATCGAGCACGTGGGCCGCGCGATAGCCGAGCCTGGTGTATTTGTCCACGAGCGCAGAGGGACCGATGCCGCGCCAGATGAAGACCGCCGAGAGAGCCGAAACGGCGCCCGACACACATAACGCCGCCGGCAGCGATACGGCGAGCGCCGGTTTCCGGCGGAACACGTACAACGTTGCGACGACGAGCGCGAGTCCTTCGACGATTCGCGCCGCATCGACGAAGCCGACGCGATCGATGAACACGTAGTACGCCTGCAGCAGCCACGTCCTCAAGTCGGCGATCAGGCCAGGATATTCCCGGTTCAGCCATGTGACCGATGCGACCGATGCGAGCACGGCGAGACCAAGCAGCCAGCCCGCCGCCGCCATCGCGCGCGGAACCGCCGGACCTCGCCGATCGGTTCCCGCGCGGAGCAGCCACGCGCCGAGAAAGGCCAGCACGAACGATTCGCTGAGGCGGTACGGCAGCGCGGTTGCCGACTCGATCATCGTACCGAGCGGCGTGAGCACGGCGAGCGCGAGCAGCCCGTAGGCTGGCGAAACGAGCGTGAGCGCGGCGACCGACCCGACGATGAGCTTCTGCCGCCACGGTGTCCACAGCACGAGAACGGCGGCGGTGCACCACAGCGGAAACAGCGCAAGAAGGAAGCGAATGGCCACGGGGTTGTGGAGCGGCCCTTTCAGGGCCGCCGACCGCGGGCGTGAAAGGCCCGCGCCACCCGTGGCAGCGCTAGCCATCGCGACGGACAGCCGGCAGCGCGCGCACCAGATCGTCGAGGCGCGACCGGATGTCGGCAATCCGCTCGTCGAGCGCGTCGAGCTGCAGCTCGCGGCGCGCGTCGCGCGCCGTCAGCGCTTCGGATCGCTTCATCAGCTCGTCGGCGACGGCGTTGATCGCACCCGACAATCCCCGGAGGAGACCGGCGACGTCGCGGTCGCGCGTGTCGACGTAGGGCGTGATCTGCTGGAGGAACATCACGAGGACGCTTTGAAAGCGTACCAGTTCGGCGATCGTGTCGTGAAGGACGGTCAGCGTCGTGGCGATCGACGCCTGCGTCTCGCGCGCGACCGGTACGTTGCGGTTGATGTGATCGACGACCGCGGAGTTGAAGGCCTGCTGCTGCTCGACGAGCGGCGCGACGAACCGCCGCACCACTCTCGCGATGCGTCCGCGGACGCCGCCGCCGCCGGCCGGCACGTCGATCTTCCAGAGCGCGTTGAGCGACGTGATCTGATGTTCGTCGAGGCCGGGAGGCGGGTGGGGGAAATCGGCCGGCAGCCGCTGGATGGCGCGATCGAGCCGCGTCAGCGCGTCGTTGTATTCGCGGTCGGCCGCGTCGCGTTCCGCTTTGAGCCTCGCCGGGTCGTCAATCAATGCTCGCGGGGCCCCACCCCCGCTCGCTCGCGCTCGGCGGCGCGGCTTCGCCGCGCTTCCCTCCGGCGCCTCACGCGGGCGCAGATGCTTTATCGACCAACCAACCCCTCGACCGGACTGCTCGCGTTCGCGTACATCTTGCGCGGAATGCGTCCCGACAGATACGCGAGCCGGCCCGCACGGACGGCGAGCTTCATCGCTTCGGCCATCGCGATCGGCGCCTGCGCGCCCGCAATCGCGGTGTTCATCAGCACGCCGTCGGCGCCGAGCTCCATCGCGAGCGCGGCATCCGACGCCGTGCCCACGCCCGCGTCGACGATGACGGGGACACGCGCGAACTCGCGGATGATCCGGATGTTGTTCGCGTTCTGGATGCCGAGGCCCGAACCGATCGGCGCGCCGAGCGGCATCACCGCCGCGGCGCCGGCGTCCTCGAGCTTGCGGCAGACGACGGGATCGTCGCTGGTGTACGGCAGCACGACGAAACCTTCGCGCACGAGCACGCGCGTCGCCTCGAGCAGCGCTTCGTTGTCGGGAAACAACGTCTTCTCGTCGCCGATCACTTCGAGCTTCACCCAGTTCGACAGCCCCACCTCGCGCCCGAGCCGCGCCGTCCGGACGGCCTCATCGGCCGTGTAGCAGCCGGCGGTGTTCGGCAGGAGGAAGTACTTCGACGCGTCGATGTAGTCGAGGAGCGATTCCTTCGTGCGGTCCAGATTCACGCGCCGGACGGCGACGGTGATCATCTCGGCGCCCGAGGCCTCGTGCGCCTGCACCATCACGGCAGGCGACGAGTACTTGCCGGTGCCGACGATGAGTCGCGAAGAGAATGTCTTGCCTGCGATTGTGAAGGTGTCCATCAGCCGCCGCCCACGAAATTCACGATTTCGATCTCGTCACCGTCCGCGATCCTTGTCCGGTCGAATGTCTCGCGCTTCAGTATGGCGAGATTGTGCTCGACGGCGACGCGGCGTGAATCGACGTCGAGCCGCGCCAGGAGCTCGGCCACGGTCAACGGACCGGCGACCTCGTACGGATCGCCGTTCAGTTTGATCATCAATTCGGTCAATTCTAATCGATAATCACAGATTCATGCCTCTGGACCGCCCGCCGCTCATCGACTGGTATCGCCGCAACCGCGCGCGATCGCGCGCGCTCTTCGACCTCGTCGACGACGAGGCCTACTACACGAAGCCGATTGCGCTGCGCCATCCGATCGTCTTCTACGAAGGCCACCTGCCAGCGTTCAGCTTCAACACGCTCGTGAAGAAGGCGCTCGGCGGCGCGAGCATCGACGGCCGTCTCGAAACGCTCTTCGCGCGCGGGATCGATCCGCACGAGACGGCAGGTCCGAAGGAAACGGCCGCCGACGCGGCGTGGCCGACGCGGGAGGTCGTGCATCAATTCGCCGAGGAAGCGGATCATCAGGTGCTCCGCGCCCTCGCGAATGCCGACGTCGATCGCCCGGGCGACGCGCTGCTCGATCGCGGCGAAGCGGTGTTCGCGATTCTCGAGCACGAGGCGATGCATCAGGAGACGCTGTTGTATATGTGGCATCGGCTGCCGCTCGCGCGGAAACGGCGGCCCGCTGGCTACAGTCCTCGCACAAATGGCGCGCCGCCTCGTCACGAATGGATCGAGATTCCCGCCGGCCGCGCAACGCTCGGCGTCGATCGAGCGGCGGTTCCGTTCGGCTGGGACAACGAGTTTTCGGCGCTGACCTGCGATGTGCCGGCGTTCGCGATCGAGCAGCACGACGTGACGAGCCAGCAGTTCCTCGAATTCGTCGACGCCGGCGGGTACCGCGATCAGCAGTGGTGGCGGCCCGAGGACTGGGAGTGGGTGCAGCGCGAGCAGATAACGCATCCGCTGTTCTGGGAAGTCCACGACGACGACTGGTTCTGGCGCGGCATGTTCGCTCTCGTTCCGCTGCCGGCCGCATGGCCCGTGTACGTCAGCAACGCCGAAGCACGCGCGTACGCGCGATGGCGAGGTGGACGTCTGCCGACGGAAGCCGAGTTCCAGCGCGCAGCATTCGGCTCGCCGGACGGCGAGCGTCTGCATCCATGGGGCTGCGAGACGCCGTCGGCCGTCCACGGCGTGTTCGATTTTTCGAGCTGGGATCCCGAACCGGCCGGTACCCATCCAAAGGGAAATAGTGCGTGGAACGTGCACGACCTCGTCGGTAATGGATGGGAGTGGACCACGACGCCGTTCGGGCCGTTCCCAGGATTTCGAGCCATGGCGTCGTATCCCGAATACTCAGCGGACTTCTTCGACGGCGAGCACGTCGTGATGAAGGGCGCGTCGCCCGCGACCGCGCGCGAGCTGCTGCGTCCCACCTTCCGCAACTGGTTTCGTCCACGGTACCCATACGTATATGCCACTTTCCGTTGCGCCACGGACCGCCCCGTCAGCCTCCGAAATTAGGCAGTTCGCCGACGACATCGCGTACTACCTGGCGTTGTCACCGCGTCAGCTGCCCTCGAAGTACTTCTACGACGCGCTCGGGTCGGCGTTGTTCGAGGCGATCTGCGAGCTCCCGTGGTACCGCATCACGCGCGCAGAGCAGCGGCTCATCGAGCGTCATCGCCGCAAGCTGATCGAGCGCGTTCAGCCTTCCACGCTCGTGGAGCTTGGACCGGGAAGCGGCGCCAAGCTGGCGACGATCCTCGACGCGTCGCCGTCGTGGCGCCATGTGAGCGTCCACCTCGTGGATGTGTCGGCTGCCGCGCTCGCGGCGGCCGCGCGGACGCTGAGCGACGGCGGCCGCGTCGACGTCTTCACGCATCAGGCGCCGTACGAATCGGGACTGGCCGCGGTGCGCCGCAGCGGTCCGGCGAACGGGCGCACGCTGACGCTTTTCCTTGGATCGAACATCGGCAACTTCGATCCGCCTGGCGCGCACGCGCTCCTCCGATCGATCCGCGGCGGCCTCGCGCCGGGAGACGCGCTGCTCGTCGGCGCCGATCTGGTGAAGGAGGAACGCAAGCTGCTGCTCGCATACGACGATCCGCTCGGCGTCACCGCCGCCTTCAACCGGAACCTGCTCGTGAGAATCAACCGGGAGATCGGCGGCGACTTCGACGTGGCCGCGTTCGCGCATCGCGCATCGTGGAATGCGGCAGCGTCGCGCGTGGAAATGCATCTCGTCAGCACGCGTGCGCAGCGGGTGCGCGTCTCGAGGGCCGGCCTGGAGATCGCATTCCGAGAAGGCGAGACGGTCTGGACCGAGAGCTCGTACAAATACGAGCCGGCCTGCGTGGTCGCGATGCTCGAGCGGGCGGCCTTCCGTCCGCTCGAGCAGTGGATCGATGACGAGGATCGGTTCGCGTTGACGCTGGTCGAACCCGCTTAATCTTTCTTCTCGACCCTCGTCGCGAGCACGCTGCCGATCGACCGCTTCGTGCCTTTCACCTCGACGCGCACGTTATTCGCGAGCGCGCTGCAGCCGGCGTTCTTGAACTCCGTCGTGCTGTCCGTGACGACCGGCGTCGAGCCGACCGTACACGTGAGGGCCGGGCACACACCGCCCTTGTTCGAGATCGATCCGCTGATCACGACCTCGTTCGCTCGTCGCCGCGTCCCGGCGTCTCCTGGCCGTTCTCGACCTCGATCTTTGCCGCATCGACGCGCTGCCGTTCACCGTTCCGTGAACGTGGATGCGATCGCCGACGTGGATGCTGGTCAGCGTCAGCACCGTGTCGCCGTGAACGATGCGCGTCGTCGCGCTCACGTTGACCGTTCTGGTTCCGACCGTGAGCGCGCTTCCGGCGATCGACGCTACGCGGCCCTCGACTTCGGCGTTGCGGTTCGGATCTTCGCGCTCGTGGTTCTCGGAACATCCCCGAGGAGAATAGCTGGCACGTCGAAAGCCGTCTGGTCAGTGCATGCCGGAGCCGCCCGCGAGCTGTTTCACCAATTCCCCGATCACATTCTTCGCATCGCCGAACAACATCCACGTGCGATCGCCGAAGTACAGCTCGTTGTCGATGCCTGCAAATCCAGGATTCTTGCTCCGTTTGATGGCAAACACGCTGCGCGCCTTGTCGGCGTCGATGATCGGCATGCCGTATATCGGACTCGCTTTCTCCGTGCGCGCGGCGGGGTTGACGACGTCGTTGGCGCCGACGACGAGCGCGACATCGACCTGCGGCATATCGGGATTGATTTCGTCCATCTCGACGAGATCGGTATAGGGGATGTCCGCTTCGGCGAGCAGCACGTTCATGTGACCCGGCATCCGGCCGGCGACCGGATGAATCGCGAACTTCACCGTGATGCCCCGCTTCTTCAATTGATCGTAGAGCTCTCGCACTTTGTGCTGCGCCTGCGCGACCGCCATGCCGTAGCCGGGAACGATGACGACGAGGTTGGCCTGTTCGAGCACCTGCGCCGCGCCTTCGACGGTTTCCGACTTGTAGACTTTTTCTTCACCCGCCGCCCGCGACGCCTTCACCTGACCGAACGCGCCGAACAGCACGTTGGTGAACGATCGGTTCATCGCGTTGCACATGATGATGGCGAGGATGAGACCGCTCGACCCGTCGAGCGCACCGGCGGTGATGAGCAGCTTGTTGTCGAGCACGAATCCCATCGCCACGGCGGACAAGCCGGCGTACGAATTGAGGATGGCGATGACGGTCGGCATGTCGGCCCCGCCAATCGGGATGATGAGCAGCACGCCGAAGAGGAGCGCGAGCGCGATGATGCCGCCGAACACGAACGGCGCCCACGCCGCCGTCGGACTCCGCGTGATCGCGCCGGCGAGCGCCAGCGCGAGGCCGAACAGCGCGAGGTTGCTGATGTTCTGGAGCGGGTACGTGACCGGCCGCTGCGGCACCCATTTCACTTCCTGCAGCTTGCCCGCCGCCATCAGGCTGCCCGTCAGCGTCAGGTAGCCGAGGATGATCTCGGCGATGAGCGCGATCATCCGGAACGGCGTCAGGTATTCGCCGCCTTCCGACAGCCGCAGGTAGTACTCCGCGGTGCCGACGAGGCCGGCGGCCGCGCCGCCGAACGCGTGCGAGAGCGCCGTCCGCTGCGGCACCGCCGTGAGCGGCACCTTCGACAGCGGCACGCCGACGACGAAGCCGGCGGCGATCGCGACGACGATCCACGCGTGGTGAATGACCGCCGGTTCGGCCCATGTGACGACGACGGCGATCATCGTGCCGGCGACGCCCGCGTACACGCCTTTGCGCGCCGTCGCAGGGGTGTTCATCCAGTGCAGCGCGAAGATGAACAGCGCCGACGCGACCAGGTACCCGAGCTGGCTGATGCCGTAGATCATGAACCGCCTCCGGACCTGGCGCCGGGCTCGGTCGGCGGGCGTCTGTCGGTCTTGAACATCCTGAGCATCCGATCGGTGATCAGGAAGCCGCTCACGATGTTCGTCATCGAAGCGAAGAGCGCAATGGCGCCGAGCGCGCGGATCCGGGGCGGATAGTCGCCGCCGGTGACCAGGATTGATCCGACGACGGCAATCGCGGAGATGGCATTGGTGAGCGACATCAGCGGCGTGTGCAGCAGGCGCGAGACACGCCGGATGACCCCGAGGCCGATGAACGACGCGAGCACGAACACGTAGAGGGTGGGCCAGAAGTCCATTGTTTATCTCTCGCGCGGGTGTCAGTGACTCTTTGTCATTGACGCTTCTGCAGGGCCTCGCGCGTGCGCGCGTGCTTCACATCGCCGTCGTGCGTGATGACGGCGCCCTGCTGGATGTCGTCGTTGAAGTCGAGTTGAAATGCGCCGTCCTTCGTGAACGCGAGCACGAACGCCGTCAGGTTTCGCGAGAACAGCAGGCTCGCGTGATACGCCATCGTCGACGGTACGTTGAGCGGCGCGAGGATCGTGACGCCGCCGCTGCGGACCGTCTGGCCCGGCTTCGACAGCTCGCAGTTGCCGCCGCCGTCGGCCGCGAGATCGACGATGATCGATCCCGGCTTCATCTTCGAGACCGTGTCGGCCGCAATCAGACGCGGCGCGAACACGCCGCCGATGAGCGCGGTCGTGATCACGACGTCCGACTGCGCGCATTCTTCGGCCAGCAGCTGGCTCTGACGCCGGCGATCGTCCTCTGACAGCTCGCGCGCGTAACCGCCGGCTGCCGCCGCGCTGTCCTTCAGCTCGATGCCGACGTACTTGGCGCCGACGCTCTCGATCTGTTCCTTGACTTCGGGCCGCACGTCGGTCGCGACGACGTTGGCGCCGAGACGCTTCGCCGTCGCAATCGCCTGCAGGCCGGCGACGCCGGCGCCGATGACGAACACCTTCGCCGGGCGGACCATTCCGGCAGCCGTCATCAGCATCGGAAAGTAGCGATCGAGCTCCACGGCGGCGAGGAGCACGCCCTTGTAGCCGCTGATGTTGGCCATCGACGACAGCGTATCCATCGATTGCGCGCGCGTCGTCCTCGGGATCGCGTCGGTGGCGAACGCCGTGACGTGCCGCGCGGCGAGCGCGCGCGTCGCGTCGAGGTTGCGCAGCGGCATCAGCGAGCCGACGTAGATCGCGCCCGGGCGCATCCACTGCACTTCGTCGCGCTGCGATTCGCGTCCGGCCGGCGCGGTCACCTTCAGCACGAGCTCGGCCGATCCGAGCAGCGCCGCCGCGTCGGTCTGCAGATCGACGCCGAGCTGTCGGTACTCGGCGTCGGCGAAACCCGCGGCGTCGCCCGCGCCGGCTTCGACGGCGATCTGATATCCGGCCTGGATCAGCTTCTTGCACGATTCCGGCACCAGGGCGACGCGACGCTCGCCGGGAGCTGTTTCCCTGGGGACTGCGATGCGCATTGAGCCTCTCTGAGTACGCGACAGACCAATCTTTCTCCGCGTCCTCCCGCCCGCTCCGTCTCCTCGGACCGATCCGATCGATTCTAGAGCATTTCGACGCGGTCGACCTGCGGACCAGAGATGGAGTAGAATTGGGGTATGGCGCTAGTCCGAAGAAGCTCCAACGCCCAGGCCCCGATGCCGTCGGTGCCGCGGCTCCTGTTCGAGGCGGTCCGGCGCGCGGAAGCGATGGGGCTCGTCGAGCCGGGCGCCGTGACGCGCGGCGACGCCGATGCCGTCCGCCATCTGGCAAGCCGCGTCCGGCGCGCGGGGATTGCCGCGTCGGCGGCCGACCACCTCAATAATGTTGCGGCGCCGACCTCCGAGGAGGTAACGGGCGTGCTCGAGATGATGATTGCGGCGCTCGAGGCGTCGCCGGTGCCGAAATTCGAATGGGGCGGCCTGGCGCGCGTGTTTCCGGCCGACGAGCTCGGCGCGCTGCTGAACGTGTCGGCATCGAGCCTGAAACGCTATCAATCCGAAGAGCGCGCCACACCCGACGCCGTCGCGGCGCGGCTGCACTTCCTCGCGCTCGTCGTGGGCGACCTCGCCGGCTCGTACAACGACGTCGGGATCCGGCGCTGGTTTCACCGCAAGCGGACGCTGCTGGACGGGCGTTCGCCCGCCTCGCTGCTGAAAGGTGAATGGGACCCCGACGAAGAAGGGCCGGCGCGCGTCAGGCAGCTCGCGCGCGACCTCGTGTCGCTCTCCGCGACATGATGGGGTTTCGCCAGGTCGACGCGCGTTATCCATTCCTCTGGGAGGACGATCGTCAGCCGGCGGGGCGGTGGCACGCGGACGGCGACGGTCCCGCGCACTATTTCTCCGACACGCCCGACGGCGCGTGGGCGGAATTCCTGCGGCACGAAGAAATCACCGATCCTCGCGATCTTCCGACGATACAGCGTCAACTGTGGGCCGTCGACATCGGAGACGGCGCGGCCGAGCGCGTCGCTCTTCCGATCGAGGTGTTGACCGGCGGGCCCGAGACGTACGCGCGCTGCCAGAGAAAGGCCGCGTCGATGCGCGCCCGCGGCGCCACGCGCATCGAGGCGCCGTCGGCGGCGCTCGTCGCGGGCGGCGCGCGGGGGATGCGCGTCGAGCGCGGCGTGGCGCCAGCGCCACCGCGTCACGGCGCCGTCATCGTGCTCTTCGGATCGCCGGGCGCGCTCGTCGGCTGGATTGCCGCCGACGCGGCATCGCCCGCCGCGGATCTTTTGGATCGCGTCCATCATCTCAAGTAGCGAAGGAGCACACATGCGCGCTCGTCGACTCGTCATCGCGATCGTTGCCGTCGTCTCGTTCTTCGGACCACTGGTCGCCGCCGCGCCGGCGCAGGACACCCTAGGCGGTCACATCGGATTCGTTCTGCCGCTCGCGACGCGCGCGAACGGCACGACGAGCACGATCTCCGACGATTTCGTGATCGGATTTCCGACCGGCATCACCGTCCGGCGAAGCCAGACGTTTGCGTTCGACCTCGAGCTCGTGCCGGTCATCCAGAACGATCCGCTGCACGTCGATCTCACGCTGCATCCGGGCGCGGTGTGGGGCCTCGGCAACGGGTGGGGCGCCGGCGCGCGCCTGGCATTCGACGTCAACAAGGCTTCGTGGGGATTCACGCCGATTCTGAATCACGGCTTGTTGAACGTCGGCCGCGGCGCCACGCTCTTCGGCGAGCTCGTGGTGCCCATCCGTTTCCAGGACGATGGCAACGGAACGTTCACGTCGATCGGCGTCGGCGTCCACATCGGCGTCGGCTTCTGACGATCTTCACGTTACACTTCCTTCACGTTACACTTCGCTCATGATCACCACGCTGATCGTTTCCGCGGTGCTCGCGGCCGTCCCATCGGTCGACGATCTGAACGCAGTGGCCAGGCTGCCCGGCGAGCCGTCCGTCGTCAGCGCCGTCGGCATGACGCGCGACGATCGGCCGATCCTCACGCTCGAGAACAGCTCTGCGTTCGACGCCGAATCGACGAAGCGTCGCGTCGTGGTGTATGCGGGCGCGAGCAGCGACGCGGCGTCGGCGGCAGTGCTGGAAGCGGTCCGCTGGTTCAAGACGCAGGCGCCGCGCGAGCTCCGCGACCAATGGAGCGTGAGCGCGTTGCCGGCGGTTGCGTTTGCTGACGGCGACGAGAAATCGTTCGTTCGCTGGTGCACGTTCCAGGCGCCCGACGTGGCCATCGAATTCGTGGACGAGGACGCGCGCCCGATCGGTTTCGGCGCCGACGCACACCCGTGGGTGGTCGGGCCGCTCCAGCGAAACGAATCGTTCGAGCGCATCCTGCGTGGGGCGAAGCCCGGCCGCTCGAACGTCCACGAAACGGTCCGATCGCGCGTCAGCCGCGATCCGCTGACGATCGCAAAGATGCTCGCGGCCAAATATCCTGGCGCCCCGTCGATCAGCTACATACCTTCGGTTGCCTGGACGGGCACGCTGCGTCTGGGGTCGATCACCGGCGACGCTTCCTGGCGCGCGAAAGTCGATCGCGAAACATCGCCGTGGCGATCCGGTGACAAACCGCTCTTCGGTGATCGGATTCAGCTGACGGCAATCGCCGGCACGATAGTGTTCGCGGATCTCGCGGCGGCCGGCGACGCGCGGGCACGGGCGCTTGCCGACCAGGGAGCGGCGCTCGCGATGAAGGAGAAGGCGCCGGGCGTGACCGAATACGGCGGCGGCTGGACCGATGACATGTTCATGGTGACGTCGGTACTCGCGCGGGCTGGCGCGCGCGGCGATTCGCAGGCGCTCGAAACGGCGGTCCGGCTGCTGACGGCCTACGCGTCGCGTCTCCAGCGTCCCGACGGCTTGTTCAATCACGCGGTCGACGGGCCGGCCGCATGGGGTCGCGGGAATGGATTCGCGGCCTTCGGGTTGATGGAAGCGCTCACGGTCATGCCGGCATCGCACCCGGGCCGCGCCGCACTGCTCGACGTGTTTCGACGTCACATGGCTGCCGTGAAGCAGCACGTTGCGCCGGATGGGATGTGGCGTGAAGTCATCGACGAGCCCGCCAGTTATCGCGAAGAAACGGCGACGGCGATGCTGATGACGGCGATGGCGCGCGGCATCCGCCTCGGCTGGCTCGACGCGTCGTACCGCGGCACGGTCGACCGCGCGTGGCGCGGGCTGGCGGCGCACGTCGCCGACGACGGCACCGTGATCGATGTGTGCACGAGCACCGGGTCGGGTCCGACGAAGCGGTATTACATGGATCGGCAGGCGATTACCGGCGCCGACGATCGTGGAGGGGCGATGGCGCTGGCGGCGGCGGTGGAGATGTACGAGCTCGCCACTATGCCACGCGCCAGCCGTCGCCGCGCAGCGAGTTCATGATTTGGACGGAGCGCTCGATTAACTCGGTCGGCTCGTCGACTTCCTCAACCGATTCCGTTCCATCAGGACGCGTGATGACGACACGATAGCGACCGCCGCGGTAGCGGCTGATTTCGTAGCGAAGTTTCTCGCCGTCCTTGTCGAAGAACCAGATCATTGAAGTTCAAGAATACAACAGCGCAGCGCGCCGTACGCCGCGCTCTTTCGCGCTCGTCGCCACAGTTCGCTCGGTGACCTCTCTGTCGCCTTATTGCGCTGCGGCAAAAACAGCGGCGCCGAGCAAACCTGCTTCGGCGTTCAGGATCACGTTGACCGGCACCGCTTCGAGCAGCGGTTCGAGCGGCGTCTTCGCGCGAAACGCGCGCATGAACGCGCCGCCGCCGAGAGCGTCGAGAATTTTCGGCGCGATGCCGCCGCCGAGAAACACGCCCGCCGTCGCCATCGCGCGCAGCGCGAGATTGCCCGCTTCGGCGCCGTACGCTTCGATGAAAATGTCGAACGCTTCGACGCATTCCGCGCAGCGCCGCTCGAGGGCCGCCGTGGAGATGGCCGCGGGCGATTCCAGATCGTCGGGATCGATGCCGGCGGCGCACGTTCCGTCGTGGACGACGCGGTGGATGTTCGAGAGTCCTCGTCCCGACACGACGCGCTCGACCTCCGCGCGGCCGAACCTCGCCGTGAGCTCGCGCAGCAGGACGATCTCGCGCTCGGTACGTGCGCAGAAATCGGCGTGCCCGGCTTCGGTCGGCGACGGCAGGAAGCGGCCGTTCACGTTGTGAAGAAGCGCCTGGCCGAGTCCGGTGCCGGCCGCGATGACCGCGATGTTCCCTCCCGGCTTCGGCGCGCCGGTCTGCAGCACGTGAATCTCCGAAGGTCGCAGCAGCGGCACGGCGTACGCCATCGCCTGCAGATCGTTGAGGAGGGCGGTGCGTTTGAGGCGAAATGCCTCGGCCACGCGACGCGCGTCGACGCGCCACGGCACGTTCGTCAGCTCGGCTGTGTCGCCGATGACGGGTCCCGCGACGCCGAAGCAAGCGGCAGAGATGGATTCCCGGCGGGACTCGTGCTGCTGGAGGAACGCGGCGATCATCGCGGACAGATCGTCGTACTCGAGCGTCGGAAAAGAATCGGTCGCGATCGGCTCCGGACGCGGCGACGCGCAATCGAACAGCCCCAGCAGCGTCTTCGTGCCGCCGATGTCGCCGGCTAGCAGCATGCGCGAACGTCTTTTGTCGTTGACATTCGCTTCATTCTCCTTCATCTTCGAGTCGCTTGCCCTCAGGTTCGTTTCTGACGATGGGTCTGCAGCCGCTCGCAGGACAGATCGTCGTTTTTACCGGAAAACTCAGCTCGCTCGGACGCAAAGACGCGCGCGCCCTTGTCGCGCAGCTTGGCGGCGCGACCGGCGACGACGTCAACGTGCGGACCACGATGGTCGTCGTCGGCGGCGAAGGCTTCGGTCCGTCACCCGAGGGCGAGAAGAGTCAGAAGCTCAGGCGTGCCGAAGAACTAAACGTCCGGGTCGTCAGCGAAGAGGAATTCTGCCGTCTCGCGGGAATGCCCTCGCACCACGCGCTGAAGCGGCAATATCACGCCATGCGCGATCTCGCGCAGCGCTATCGCGCCGTCCGCGAGGATCACCTTCGGTACCTCGTGAAGTGCGGCATCATCCGCCCGGTCGTGCGCACCAATGCCGACACCTTCTTCGCGTTTCCTGATTTGCCGGTCGTCAAGCAACTGAACGACGGCCTCGAGCAGGGGCTCTCGTTCAAGAGTATCGTGCGCGCACTGCTGGCGTCGCGCCAGGGACAGCTCGAATTCGACTTCCGCATCGATGCGGCGCCGGCGAAAATCCTGACGCTTCGCCGTCCTGCATCGAAGCAGACGTTCGCCGCGATGGCGTCCGATCCACCGCACCCGCGCGTGCGCGACACGTTCAAGGCCGAAGCCCACTTCCGCACAGGGTCGGCGCTCGACGACGGCGATGAATCGAAGCGGGAAGAAGCGGCGGCGGAGTACCGGAAGGCGCTCGAGTTCGACCCGTATCTGGTCGCCGCGATGATCAATCTCGCCAATATTCATTACAGCCGCGACGAGATCGTGGAGGCGCAGGCGCTTTACGAGCGGGCGATAGGCCTCGAGCCGGATTTTTTCGAGGCGCATTTCAACCTCGGGAACATCTACCACGATCTCGGCCGATTTGCCGAAGCGCAGACCTGCTACAGCGAAGCGATCAAACTGAATCCCTCCTACGCCGATGCCCATTTCTATCTCGCGGTCACGTTCGAAAAGATGGGACTTTCCCAGCAGGCTCGTCCGCACTGGCGCGCTTACCAGCAGCTCGAGCCCAATGGCGAGTGGGTCGAGCTCGCCAGAGAATTTTCCGAATAGAGCGCTCCATCGGGCACATGCCTTGAACGTTTTTCCGGCGTAACCGGGAGGACGACTATGGATAGCGCGCTCCGCTCGACGATATGCGGCGCCGGGATCGGCGCCGGCCTCATGTTTCTGTTCGATCCCGCGCGGGGAGCCCGGCGGCGGTCGATGGTCCGCGACAGAGTCGTGCGCGCAGCGCACAAGACCCGGGATGCCTACGACGCGACGCGCCGCGACTTCGGCAATCGCCTTAGCGGCGCGGCGGCAGAGGTCCGCTCACAGCTCAGCGGCGACGGGGCCGACGACTGGACGATCGGCGAACGCGTGCGCGCGAAGCTGGGTCGCGTCTCATCGCATCCGCGTGCGATCACGGTGATCGTCGAGAACGGCTGCGTGAGATTGACCGGTGACGCGCTGGCGTCCGAGGTCGATGCGATTGTGTCGGGAGTAGAAAACGTTCGCGGCGTTTGCAGCGTTGACAGCCGTCTCACGACACACGCTGCGGGTACTCGCGTGCCGTCGCTGCAGGGCAGTTCGCGCCGTCCCGGGTGGTGGTCGGCGTGGCTGAGTGACGGGTGGTCGCCGACCGCGATCGCGATTACGGCGACGGGGGCCGCCGCGGTCTTCGCGGTCGGGTTGTCGCGCGCGCGTGCGTGAATCGGTCGTGTTCGCCTTCGGCCGGACGCCGAACCGCTAATAGCGGTATTCGTCGGGCGATCGTTTTTTCGGGGTACGGCGCAGCTTGTAGAACGTGCAATCCGGGCACCAGGCCTCGGGATCGAATCCGGTCGTGCCTGCCATCGGCAGCACGTCGCGGTGGCCGCAGCATTCCACGCCTTCGTCCGGTGGCCGCCGCCAGCGGCACGACTTGAACTTCGCCATCGCCGGCGTCCATGCAGATTCCACTGCTGAGGGCGACTGCGGTTGAGGCGTCGTCGGTGCGGGAGGCGTCGAAAACGGATCAGACATTGCTGCCCTTATTCTAAGCGAACGCCGATGGCCTTCGCCACATAGCCGAGCGCGCGGCGCTCCTCGGGCGCCACGAGCGTGATGGCTTGTCCCACCTCATCGGCGCGGCCGGTGCGCCCGACGCGGTGCACATATGTCTCGGCGGAATCCGGAACTTCGTAATTGATGACGGTGTGAATGGCGTCGATGTCGAGTCCGCGCGCCGCGATGTCGGTCGCGACCAGGACGCTGAATCGGCCGCCCTTGAATCCCTCGACGGCGATGCGCCGCTGATCCTGGCTCCGATTGGCGTGCAACGCTGTGCAGCGCACGCCGGCGGAGGCGAGCTGCCGTGCGAGGCGATCGGCGCCGATCTTCGTGCGGGTGAAGACGAGCACCGGGCCTTCGGGACGGCGTAGATGCTCGATCAGCCACTTCAGTTTCTCGCCCGACGCGACGTGCTCGACGCGGTGCGTGATGCTCTTCGGCGGCGCGCTGCGCTGACCGATTTGCACGTACTTCGCGTCGCGCGTGATCTCGAGCGCGTCGCGCACGACTTCGTTCGGCATCGTCGCAGAGAACAGCAGCGTCTGTCGCACCGTCGGCAGCGCCGCGATGATGCGGCGGACGTCGGGCCAGAAGCCCATATCCATCATGCGATCGGCTTCGTCGAGCACGAGCAGCTCGATGGCGCTCAGGTCGGCGTTCTGCTGGCGCATGTGATCCATCAGCCGCCCCGGCGTGGCGACGATGATATCGACGCCGGCCTTGAGCGCACGTTCCTGCGCGCCCATTTCGACGCCTCCGTAGACCGCGGCGCTCGTGACGGTCGTGTGGTACGCGAGGCCGTGGATCTCGTCTTCGATCTGCACGGCGAGCTCGCGCGTCGGCGCGAGCACGAGCACGCGCGATTTGGCAGCGCTAAAGGACTGCGCTACCGCTTCGGCCGTCGATCCTCGCGCGTCCATAGTCGTTTCCCGCGCATCCCTAGCGCAGGCCTTTAGCGGTGCTCCCGCATTCACCAGCCACTGCAGCGTCGGCACGACGAAGGCAGCGGTCTTACCGGTGCCGGTCTCGGCGCACGCGATCAGATCGTGCCCGGCCAGGGCGAACGGAATGACGGCGCTCTGAATCGGCCGCGTTTCGACGAACCCGAGATCGCGGACGCCTTCGAGCAGACGCGCATCGAGGCCGAGCGATGTGAACGGTACCGGCGTGGAGTCGCACGGCGTGGCCTCGAGCGCGGGAGCGCTGTGCGCAGAGGACCTTTCAGGCCCGCCGTCCTCGCGGCCCTGAACGGGCCGCGCCACACCCTGGCTGCCGCCATGAGTATGTCCGGGCCGCCGCGAGCCACGGCGCGGACCCCGGCGAGGTCCCCGTTTTCCCTGGGATCGATCGGTTGTATTGGAATTCAAAACTGGTTTCTGTTCTAGCGGGCGCGGAACGTGATGATGCCGCGGACTGGATCGTACGGCGAGACGCCCACGGTGACTCGATCCCCCGGCACCACTTTGATGCGGAAGCGACGCATGCGGCCGCTGAGCTGGGCCAGCACCTCGTGGCCAGCGTCGCATTGCACGCGGTAAAGTCCGCCGCTGTGAACCGCCACCACGGTACCCTGCATGTCAATCAGATCGTCCTTGCTCAACTGCTAGAAGTCCTTTCTCAGACAACTATTATGCCACATTCATAACTGCCGAACCGCCTTCTCGACCTGTCCGGCGAGCGCGTGATAGTCGTCGCCGGTCAATCGGATAGGAGAGCCGAACGCGACGCGGACGCGGCCCGGACGCGCCATCCCCCAGCCGACTCGCAGGACGTGCTCGAGTCCCTGGATCCTGACCGGCACGACCGGCACGCCGAGCCGCGACGCGATCATCCCGATTCCGGGCCGAAACGGCCTGATCGCGCCCGACTCGCTGCGCTCGCCCTCAGGAAAGATGAGCACCGAGAATCCGTCCTCGAGCACGTCGCCGATGTAGCGGAGCGTCTGCCGCGCCCCCGCTTCGCGCTGCGGCAGGGGGAAGGCGTTGAAAAACAACGCGGCCAGGTAGTAATTGAGACTGTTCGTGAACCGCGCCAGCCGACCGTGCTGTTCTGGGAAGAAATGCGCTTTGAAGACTTCCTTCGCCATCGCCGGCGCCACGCGGTACCGCAGCCGCGGCGGCAGCGCGGCGAGAATGACCGGCGCATCCATGTGGCTCAAATGATTCGACGCGAAGATGACCGGCGCGTCGATCGCACGCAGATGCTCGCGTCCTTCGACGCGCAGCCACGCGAACGCGCGCGCGAGCGGCAGAATCCACGTCGGCAGGCTCACCCGTCGAATCGCGCGCGCGGCCAACGATCGGTTCCATGAGGGAAATTCCACCGGGTCGATCGGCGGTTGATCGGACGCGGCCGCACGATCCACCAGCGATCGCAGCTGACCGACGTCGCGCGCTTCCGAGAACGCGCTCTCGTCGATGCGCGTCTGAAAGGCGTCCTCGATCGCGACCATCAGCTCAACGCGATCGAGGGAGCTCAGTCCCAGCTCTTCGAGCGTCGTCTTCGGCGCGATGTCCGCGCGCGCTCCATATTTCGTCAGCAGCGCCGCGAGCCGATCGGTTCCCGCCTGCATGGCGGGCGACGCCGTCGAGCCGCTCTTCACCCATTCGCGGATCGCCGCGCGTTTCAGCTTGCGTGTGCCTTCGGTCCTTGGCAGCTCGCGCCCGGGCCACACGACAGCGCGCCTGATCTTCTGCGCGTCCTGCAGCTGCGCGTTGGCCGCGCGCACCACCGCGTCGGCGTCGACGCCGGGATCGAGGATGAGGACGGCGTGCACCCGCTCCTCGGACCCGATCGGCACACCGACGACGCCGGACTCTCGCACGCCGGGGATCCGATCGAGGACGCGCTCGACGTCTTCCGGAAAGACGTTCAGCCCTTCCGGCGTGACGATCATTTCCTTCTTACGGCCGCGGATGTAGAGCTGCCCGTCGGCGCCGAGCACGCCGACGTCGCCGGTGTGGAACCATCCATCCTCGAACGCGCCGGCCGCTTCTCCACCCGCGTTGAAGTACCCTTTCGTCACGTTGTCGCCGCGCACGAGAATCTCGCCGTCCGGCGCAATTTTCATTTCCACGCCTGCGATCGGCTTGCCCACGGAACCTTTCTTCGTCTCGAACGGGTGATTCAGGGTGACGATGGGCGCCGTTTCGGTCAGGCCATAGCCCTGGATGACCACGTATCCGAGCTCGCGCCAGAACGATTCGAGATCGCCGTGGAGCGGCGCGGCGCCGACGACGAACGCCCAGAACTTCCAGCCGAACATGTGGTGGATCTTGCGGTACTGCCACCAGCGGATCAGGAAATGTCTCCCGCTCGGCTGAATCGTACCGCTCGCCTGACCGCCAAGGCTACGGTGGTCCGCCGAAGCGTTTGGCGAAGGCGGAAAGGCTCGCGCGATCACATATTCGCGCAGCACGTCGAGAATCTTCGGCACGGACACGAGCACCGAAATGCGTCGCGTTTTGATCTGCGAAACGATGTCGACCGGGCTGTAGCCGCGCATGAAGACGACCACGCCGGGAATCATCGGCGGAATGAACGTGGCCATCGCCTGACCGAACATGTGGCTGAGCGGCAGCAGGTTCAGAAAGCGCAGCGGATAGAAGGGTCTTCCCCATTTCCGATGTTTGTGAACCTCGCGCTCCACCGGAACGATGTTCGCCAGGATGTTGCGGTGCGTGATGACGACGCCTTTCGGCTCCGCCGTCGCACCTGACGTGAAGATGATTTCGGCGACATCGTCTTTTACGATCGCCACGGGCGGCGGCTGGCCGCCGCGCCAATCGATCTCATGGAGTTTCCAGAGCGGAGCGGCCGTTCCAGGCACCGGAGGAACGTCCTGACCGATGAGGATCAGTTTGGCGGAGACGATGCGGCCGACGCGGGCGAGAAAATCGGGCGACGCGCGATAGTCGATCGGGACGACGACGACGCCCGCGAGCAGACAGCCCCAGAAGGCGACGATCCATTCGGGACGGTTCTCGCTCCAGAAGACAACCTTGTCGTTTTTTCCGACGCCGGCCGCGGCGAGCCGCGCGGCGAATCCACGCGCGGCGCGCGCCACTTCTTCGTATGTGTAACCGCGGCTTCGAAAGCCATCGTCGTGGACGAGAAACTCGCCGCGCGCAAGAGCCAGATCGCCGAAAAAATCAAGCAGCGTGTCGCGGACCACGAGTGAACTATGATATACGGCCGCTGCGCGGCGAAGACCGCGCGGACCGGACGCGATGCGGATTTTCCTCACTGGTGCAACCGGCTACATCGGCGGCGGAGTGCTCGACGCGCTCGTGCGCGCGGGCCACGACGTCACGGCGCTCGTGCGCACGAACGAGAAGGCGAAAGGCGTCGCCAAGCGCGGCGCGCGGCCAGTCATCGGCAATCTTGCGGAGCCCGATTCGTTCGCGGACGCGGTGGAAGCGCAGGACGGCTACATCCACGCGGCGTTCGATTACTCGGCCGCCGGCGGTCCGTCCGTGGAGCAGACGGCGCTGCAATCGATCATCGCGGCGGCGAGGCGTCCGCGGACCGTCGCTTCGGCGGCGCCGGCGACGCGGTTCATCATCTACACGTCGGGCGTCTGGATCCTCGGCAAGACGCCGGAGCCCGCCACCGAAGACGCGCCGATCAATCCGATTGCCATGGCGTCGTTCCGCCCGAAGCACGAACGGCTGGTGCTCGACGCGGCCGACGATCGGCTGCGGACGATCGTCGTGCGGCCTGGCGTCGTGTACGGCGGCGGCAACGGCATGATCGCGGACCTCTTCAAGTCGGCCAGCAACGGCCTCGTGCGCGTGATCGGCGACGGCAACAATCACTGGCCCCTCGTCTACGAGCGCGACCTCGCCGATCTCTACGCGCGAATCGCGGCGCGCGACGACGCCGCCGGCATTTACCACGCGAACGACGAAGGCGACGAGCGCGTGAACGACATCGTGGACGCGATCAAACCGTATCTGCCGGTGAAGCCCGACGTCCGCTACGTGCCGATCGACGAGGCGCGCAACAAGATGGGCGCGTACGCCGACGCGCTCGCGCTCGATCAGGTCGTCCGCAGTCCGCGCGCCCGCGCGCTGGGGTGGATGCCGACGCTGCACTCGGTCGCCGGCAACGCGGCGCGCCTGCTCGAAGAGTGGCGTGCGTCGAGGAACTGATCAGGAATCGACAGGAGCTTTCGCAGCCGGCGCCATGGCAGGCGCTTGAATTTGTGGTGCCGGCTCGCTCGACACCTCGCGCAGTTCCACCACCGACGATTTCGGCGCCGGCAGCTCTCCCGCGACGACCGCATCGATCAACCCGTATTCGAGCGCGTTCTGCGCGTCGAGGTAGAAATCAGTGCGCTTCGTGTCCTTGATGATCTGACGCAGCGGTTTTCCCGAACGCACCGACAGGATCTTGTAGATCTGATCCTGCATCTGCTTCAGCCGTTCGAGATGCTGCGCCGCGGCGGTCGTCGACTGCCAGCCGGCCCATTTCGCCGGCTCGTGAATCATGATCCACGAGTGGGGGAATGCGAGTCGCCGCCCGTCGCTGGCCGCCTGCAGCACGATTGAACCCATCGAATAGGCCATGCCCTGCACGATGATCGTGACCTCGATGCCGCGGCTGACGATGTGCCGTACGGCGTCGTGGATCGCGAGACCGTCTGTGACGTTGCCGCCCGCGCTGTTGATGTAGAGCGTGATGGGACGGTTGTTGTCGTTCGCCAGGTCGCGCAGCCGCTCGATCGCCTGGCGTGCGGTGTCTTTCTCTATGTCGCCAATCAGATAGACATCGCGAAGGCGCTCGACGATTTCGCGCCGCAACTGGGCGCGGACGGCGTCGACGAGCTCGGCGATCAAGCGATCGCTCAGGTCAGCCATCGAAAATCATTATCGCACGCGGTCGGACCTCAGCCGCGGGGTCCGAACGCCTGTCGCGACCCGTCGGCGGGCATGAGATAGAACGCGAGCGCCAGGATGAGATATACCGCCAGCAACTGCAGTCCTTCCACCCAGTTGCTCTCGCCGTCGACGACCACCATGCTCGTCGCGAGAACCGAGACGGTCACGGCCGCAATTTCGAGCGGATGCAGGACGAGCGACATCGGGTGGCCGATGATCCACGAGTACAGCACGAGGACCGGTCCGACGAGCAGCGCGATCTGCGCGCTGCTGCCCACGGCAATCTCCACGGCCAGCGTCATGTGATCCCGATGCGCCGCCGCGACGGCGGAATAGTGCTCCGCGGCGTTGCCAATGAGCGCGACGACGATCACGCCGGCGAACAATTCCGTGAACCCGAACCGCGCCAGCGCCGGTTCGATGGCGCCGACCAGAACTTCGGCCTGAATCGTCGTCAGCACCGTCCCGACGGAGAGCATCGCGATCGCCACGCCCGTCGATACTGTCGCTTCGTCGCCATCACCGCGACGGGTCGATCGAAACAGGTCGCGGTGCGCGGTGAAGCCGTAGATGACGCTGCCGACATAGGCCGCGATCAGAATCAGGGCGCTGAAGAGGCTGAGACGATCGATAGCCGGCGGTCGCGGCGCGAGGCTGCCGTACAGCGTCAGTTCGACCACCGCCGGCGTGACCAGCGCGACGACGGCGAGGAAGAGCATCGCTGCCGCGTTGGTAGCCGACGTCCGGTGAAATTTCTGAGAAGTGCGGCCGAGTCCGCCGACGAAGAACGACAGTCCGAGCACGAGCAGCAGATTGCCGATGATGCTTCCGCTGACCGAGGCCTTCACGAGCGACACGTGACCGCCGTTCAGCGCGACGATCGCGATGATGAGTTCCGCGGCGTTGCCGAATGTCGCGTTCAGGAAGCCACCCCACGCAGGTCCGGCGCGTTCGGCGAGCGTCTCGGTGCCGAGGCCGATGAGGCCGGCGAGCGGGATCAGCGACACCGCGGCCGTGATGAAGATCCACGGCGAGCCGGGCGCCGCGACGCGCATCGCCCAGCAAACGGGGACGACGCCGAGCAGGATGTTGAGACGATTGTCCGCGATCGCGCGCAGCATGGTCGGTCGGGGCTTCAGGGCGAACGATCACTCGCCGAATTGCTCGACGTCCTCGTCGGCGGCCCCGGGCAGCAGATCGAAGAAGGCGTCGAGGCTGCGATCGAGCGAGCGGCGCAGTTGTGGAATCGTACCGTCGAACGTATGAAGTGTCAGGCCCGCAATCGAGCCATCGGCGAGTTTCAGCGTCGCTTCCTCGACTCCCTTCAATGTGCCTTCGGGAATCAGCCGGACACCGTAGACGAGCGTGTACCTTGCCATAGGGTCATTTAATCATGCGCTTCGCCGATTCCACGGCTTGATCGATCGTGGTCACCGATCCATCGAGTTGCTGGTCATAGACCGCTTTGAGAATCTCGCCGATACGCGGCCCCGGCTGAAGGCCGAGCGCCAGCAGATGGCGACCCAGCAGGATCGGCGCCGGCGGGCGATGCTCGACGCCGAGCGCGTGCGCGCGCTCGCGAAACCAGTCCATCGCCGAGCAATCGAACGCTCCCGGCTTGCGCCCCTCGCAATCGGCCTTCGCAACGCGCGCGAGCAGCTCGAGGTCGACTTTCTGCGCGAGCCGGCGGAACGCGCCGTCGCCCACCTCATCGCGCGCCTTGTACCAGGATCCCGGCTTGAGGTGCTGCGCGGTAATGCCGAGCACCTGTCGCCGCACGTCGTACCCGTCGAACGACTGGACGTTGAGGCGATCGAGAAACGCGGTCGCCGGCGCGACGCCCTGCTCCTCGTGATCCATCGATCGAATCCTGCCGTCGATGAACGCCGTGGTTGCCGGCTTGCCGAAATCGTGGCAGACGGCGCCCAGCATTACAGCGATCCGTTCCGGCCGCGAGAGGTCGTCGATGCGCAGGCGGGCCTGATCGATCACCTGGAGGGTGTGCACCCACACGTCGCCTTCGGGATGCCACTCGGGCTCCTGCGCGCATCCAACGAGCGCGCGAAGCTCCGGAAACAGCTTGTCGACGGCGCCGAGGTCCAGCGCGAGCGCGAAACCAATCGACGGACGGCTCGCGAACAGAAGCTTCTCGATCTCGCCCCACACGCGCTCGGCGGGCAGATCGTCGAGCGGAATCGCGCGGCACAGCGCGCGCGTGTCATCGTCGACCGCGAACTCGAGGCGCGCGGCGAACTGGATCGCGCGCAGCACTCTCAGGCTGTCGTCGGGAAAGGTCGCCGGGTCGACCGCGCGCAGCACCCGGCGCGCGAGATCGCCCCGTCCGTCGAACGGATCGAAGTAGTCGCCGGTCAGCGGATCCCACGAGACCGCGTTCACGGTGAAATCGCGGCGGCGCGCCGCCTCCTCGATCATCATGTCGGGGTCGCCGACGACGATGAATCCTTTGTGCCCGCGTCCGGCCTTCGAGTCGCGTCGAGGCAGCGACACGTCGATGTCGCCGACTTTGTAGACCTGAAAGCTTTCGCCGACGGCTTCGACGCGGCCCAACGACTCGAGCACCTGCCGGAGGCGGTCGGACGGCAGTTGAAACACTTCGATGTCGATGTCGGGGGAGTCGCGCCCCATCAGTCGATCGCGGACCCAGCCGCCGACGATCAACGCGCGCCCGCCCGCGTCGCGGACCGCGAGGGCGATTGCGGTGGCCCGTTCGAGGGGTGTCGTCATGATCGAGAACGCACGGAACGCGGAGAACGCAGAGTTCGCCGACGATTATTTTCTCTGCGGCCGCTGCGATCTCTGCGGTTGCTTTTATCGTACAGGTTTTCGGCCGAAACGCTTGACGACGCGATCGCACAGGCCGGGCGCCATCGTGTTGAGCCACACGAGCGCGCGCGACTGGAAGTGCGGGAAAACTTCCGGCACGGGACGTTCGATCGCGCGCGCGATGGCATCTGCGACGATAGAGGTGTCCTGCCGCGGACCGAAGGCGTGCGTAATCGCCGTTCCGGTTTCGCGCGACATCACGTCGAAGAACTCCGATTCGGTGGACACGGGGTACACCACGCTCACGTGGATGGGCGATCCCGCGACTTCGGCGCGCAGGCACTCGGCCATGCCGACCTGCGCGAACTTCGTCGCAGCGTACGCGCCCATGTACGGGACGCCGCGTTTGCCGACGATCGAAGAGATGATCACGACGTGACCGTGGTGCTGGCGGCGAAACACGCGCAGCGCCGCGCGCGCGGCGTAGAACGTTCCCATGTAGTTGATGTCGACGAGCTTCCGCATCTGATCGGGACTGATGTCGTCGATCGTGCCTGCAATGCCGAAGCCGGCGTTGCAGACGATCACGTCGAGCCGACCGAACCGATCGACCGCCGCGGACACGAATCGCTCCATGTCGTCGACCGACGTGACGTCCGCGACGATCGGCAGCGCCTCGCCGCCCGCCGCGTCGACGTCACGCGCCGCGGCCTCGAGCATCTCCCTCCGCCGCGCGCACATCGCGACCGCCGCCCCATCGCGCGCCAGCCGCACCGCCGTCGCCCGTCCGATGCCCGCCGAAGCGCCGGTGATGGCCACGACGCGCATGTCACCAGCTTACACGCGTACCGCGAGGCTCTTAGCCGAGCGGGGCCGCTGCCTTTATCGCCGCTCGCCTGAAAGGCTCGCGCTACACGGAGAGCTGAGAGCTGATGGCTGTAAGCTACAGCGCCATGGATCCAGCGATCCGCCTGCTTCGCGATCTCGTCGCCATCAACTCCGTCAATCCGACGCTCGTCCCTGGCGCGCCCGGCGAGCAGCAGGTCGCCGACGCGATTGCGATCGAGATGCGGCGGATCGGCCTCGACGTGACAGTTGAAGCCGCAGCGCCCGGTCGCCCGAACGTCGTCGGTGTGCTGGAAGGTCGATCGAAGGGTCGGGCGATGATGTTCTGCGGACACACCGACACGGTCGGCGTCGCAGGCATGAGCGACCCGTTCAATCCGGTCGAGCGCGACGGCCGGCTGTACGGGCGCGGCGCGCAGGACATGAAGGCGGGTGTCGCCGCGATGATCGACGCCGCGCGCGTCGTCGCGCAGCGCCGGCTCGAATCGGGCCGGCTCATCATCGCGGCGGTCGTCGACGAAGAGCATTCGAGCATCGGCGCCGATGCGCTGGTGCGCCGCTGGACCGCGGATGCCGCGATCGTCACCGAGCCCACCGACCTCGCCATCGCGATCGCGCACAAAGGCTTCGCGTGGGTCGAAGTCGAAGTGCTGGGAAAGGCGGCGCACGGCAGCCGGCCGACCGAAGGGCAGGACGCGATTCTCCGTCTCGGCCGTGTTCTCGCTCGACTCGAATCGCTCGATCGCGCGCTGCAGGCCCGGCCGCCCCACGCGCTGCTCGGCACCGGATCGCTGCATGCGTCATTCGTCGAAGGGGGACGGGAATTGAGCAGCTATCCGGATCGCGCGACGCTGCAGATGGAGCGGCGGACGCTGCCGCACGATTCCGGGACGCAGGCTTACGACGAAGTGCAGCACATCGTGCGTTGCCTTGTCGACGAGGATCCGACGTTCCGTGCGACGGCTCGTCCACTGTTCAGCCGACCCGCGTATGAAATCGCCGCACGCCATGAGCTGCCGACGTTGCTTGCGACAGCAATTCAGGCAGTCAGCGGCGGGCGCCATGACGGCGGAACGTGCGGCGCGAGTTTCTGGGCCGATAGTGCAGTACTCGGACATGCCGAGATTCCGTCGGTGCTGTTCGGCCCCGGCGGCGCCGGACTTCATTCAACCGAGGAATACGTCAACGTGGCGGACGTCGTCGTTTGTCGCGATGCCTTAGCTGAGGTTGTGAGATGTTTTTGCGAAGGGTCGCGCCCGGGCCGGACCTGAAAGCGATGGACCGTTTGCTTTCGGCCGGTCCCGGCGCGTTTATGCTCAAACCCATTCGCACGCTGTCGGGATTGGCTACGCAATCCGGCGCGCACTGATGAGCTGCGGTCTGACGAGGGCGTGACGCCGGCTGTCGCCGCGGATCGTGACGTTCGGCCGCGTCTCATTCAGCTCCCACCCGGGAGTTTCGTGACCACAGGTGACGCAGCGCAGGAACATGCGATCCTGTCGGAACTGCAACATCGTGTCGTGTCCATGCAGACCGCACAACATCTGCCGCAGCCGCTCGACGACGCGCGTGCCGACGCCTTCGTCGGTTTGGATCGCGTCGACCGCGTGCAATCCTTCGGTAACCATTCTCCCGCTCCTCCCGCCGCTACGGGTCCCCTGGTAAGGACGCCGCCGGCGCTCCGTGCGGTTCAGGTGATATCAAGAGGCGTGCCGTGCTGAGCCTGTTTGGTGTAACCCGCACGATGTGCCGTGGTTGCTTCGAAGAGGCGGCGGTGAGGCGTGAGAGAGATGTGTTTCGACCGGCAACAGTGGAAAGACCTTACCCAGTTTCCCCAAGGATCCCGCGAAGCACGAATCCGATGTTCGCCGGTCGTTCGCCGAGCCGGCGCATGAAGTAAGGGAACCATTCCCGTCCGAAAGGTATGTAGACACGCAGCCGGTATCCATCCCTGACCAGGCGCGCCTGAAGATCGCGGCGGACTCCGTACAACATCTGGAACTCGAAGCGATCGGGCGCGACGCCATGCTCATTGGCGTACGTACGCGTCAGCTCGATCATTTTCGGATCATGGGTCGCGATCGCCGGATAGACGCCCTCGGTCAGCAACGTCCTCATCATCCGCGCGTACGCGGCGTCGACGTCGGCCTTCTTCTGATACGCGACCGACTTCGGTTCGTTGTACGCGCCCTTGACGAGACGCACGCGCGCGCCGAGCGCGTTGATGCGCCGCAGATCTTGATCGCTCCGGTGCAGGGCCGACTGCAGCACGATGCCGATCTGCCTGTGGCCCTGCTGCCAGAGCGTTTCGAAGACTTCGAGCGTCACGTCGGTGTAGTGGGAGCTCTCCATGTCGACGCGGACGAAGAAGGCGGCCGGCTCCGCGCGCTCGAGAATCTTGCGAAGGTTGTCGATGGCGCTCGCCTTGTCGACGTCGAGGCCGAGCTGCGTCAGCTTCAGCGAGAGGTTGCGGCCGATCCCCGACTGCACGATGGCGTCGACGACCTTCAGGTACGCGCGCGCGGCTGCGTCGGCTTGCTCGAGCGTGGTGACGCTCTCGCCGAGCAGGTCGAGGGTGTGCGTCAGGCCGCGCGCCTCGACGCGGCGCGCCGCCTCGATGGCCTCGGAGATCGTCTCTCCGGCGATGAATCTACGCGCGAAGCTGTTCGGACGCCGCATGCCGTAGCGCGACGCCAGCGTGTTCAGGATGCGGCTGCGAGCGAGGAGGTTGAAGAAGCCTTTTGACGCCGCGCCAAACATTCAATGCGTCCGGCCCGTCGTCACCAGCAGATGCTCGATCGTGCGCGCGTAGTAGCGAAGCACCGTGCGTTCGCGCACGCGGAATCGGCCGCGCTCCGCGACGATGATGCCTCGCGTCTCGAGGAGCTCGGCCCCTTGCTCGATCGCCTCGCGTCCGCTCGTCACGCCGAGATTGGCGCGGCGGGCGGCGAGCTCGTCGAGCAGGTGGTCGATGCGCGATTCGAGATCGCGGCGCGCGATCGACGGCCGCATGGCGGCGGCGACGACAGCAGTCGGCACCACCTTGTACAGCGCGCCGATGCGCGCGCGCACGAGGCGCGCGAGGTCGAGCACTTCGGTGCGGGACTGACCATCGCACGCGCCCGCGGCAATAGGCGCGCCGAACGTCACGAACGCGCGCGAACGATAGCCGACGGCGTAGCGCACCATTTCGGCGAGCTCGCGCGTGAACGGCCGCTGCCGCTTCTTGACCTGCTGATGCGCGAGGATGCGATCCTCGAGCACGAGATCGTACGCGACCGCCACCGGAATGATGAGCAGGTCGGCGCGTCCGGCGGTCAGCGCCGCCTGGAGCAGTCCGGTCTTGGCGAGCTTCAGCTCGCCGCTGTAGCTGCGCCCGCCTTCCGGATAGAAGAACAGGTCGTGCTTCTTGAGAATCTCCGCGACATACGCCTTCAGCGTGATCAGGTACGCCGGGTCTTTGGTGTTGCGGCGAATCGGAATCGCGCCGGTGACGTGCTTGTGGAGCAGCCCGAGCGGTCCGCCGAAAAGGTTGATGCCGGCGGCGATGAGCGGCGGTCGAATGCCGTTGTCGTCGAGCACGAGCGGCTCGACGAGGTAGTCGGTGTGGCTCTTGTGATTCGACGCGTAGATGATGCGGTGCGACCGGACCGCGTTGGCGACGTAATGGAGTTGTTCGTGATGGCGTTCGATCTTGCGGAGGATGGGAAAGAGAGGATGCTGCAGCGCGCGGTAAATCGGATACCGCTGCGTCGTGCGCAGCTCGTCGAGATACCCGTGAATTCTCTCGCGAGCCTGCGCGCCGCTCTCGCCGTACCCGCCGCGCAGGTACTTCAGTACTTCCGCGCGCGCGAGCACGGCCTGTGAAATATCGTCGTGCATTGGGCCGTCACGGCGACTATAGCACGGCGGGAGTTCGAAGTTGCCGGCGATCAGTCGGCGAGCGCGCGGCACACGGCGTCGGCGAATTCCAGCGTCGACGCCGCGCCGCCAAGATCCCGCGTCCGAACGGCGCCCGCGCTCAGCACGGCGCCGAGCGCGTGCATGATCCTCCGGGCCGCGTCCCGCTCGTCGATGTGCTCGAGCATCAAGACGGCCGAGAGGAGCAGTGCGGTCGGATTCGCCATCAGCTTGCCGGCGATGTCGGGCGCGCTGCCATGCACCGCTTCGAACACGGCGACTTCGGTTCCGAGGTTCGCGGCGCCGACGACGCCGAGGCCGCCGACGAGTCCGGCGCACAGGTCCGAGACGATGTCGCCGTACAGGTTCGGCAGCAGCAGCACGTCGAACTGCGCCGGATTGATCACCAGATGCATGCACGCGGCATCGACGATGCGCTCGTCGTACTTGATGTCGGCGTATTCGCGCGCGGTGCGGCGGCTGCACTCGAGAAACAGCCCGTCGCTCAACTTCATGATGTTCGCTTTGTGAATCGCGGTCACCTTCCTGCGCCCATGCCGGCGCGCGTGCGAGAAGGCGAACTGCGCGATCCGCGTCGACGCGCGCTCGGTGATGATCTTCAGGCTCTCGACCACGCCGTCGACGACCTGATGTTCGAGGCCGGCATAGAGGTCCTCGGTGTTTTCGCGCACGACCACCAGGTCGACGCCCTGGAATCTCGAATCGACGCCCGGCAGGTTCCACACCGGCCGCAGGTTCGCGAACAGATCGAGCGCCTTGCGCAGGCCGACGTTCACGCTCGTGAACCCCTCGGCGATCGGCGTCGTCACTGGCCCCTTCAGGGCAACCTTGTTCCGGCGGATCGAGTCGAGCAGGTCGACCGGCAGCGTGTGCCCCGTGCGCTCGAGCGCCAGGACGCCGGCGAGCTGCGGCTCCCACTCGATCTGAACGCCCGACGCGTTCAGGATGCGGACAACGGCTTCGGTGACTTCAGGCCCGATGCCGTCACCGGGGATCAGCGTGATCGTGTGTTTCATTCGAGGCCATCACCCGCTGACTCGCTGTGCGAGCAACTACTCGTGCACGTACCAGAAAAGGAGAACGAATCCGAGCGCGAGGTCCAGCGCAGCGAATGTGCTCACGGGAACACGATTGAGTGTGGCGAGCAGCGCCACCGCCAGCATGACGAGCACGATGACCGCACGCGGGACGAAGGCGCGCGGCGGCGGCCCGACGAATTTCATCACCAGCAGGCTCAGGAACACGGTGCCGCCGCACGCGTAGGTGATGAGCTGGTCGCGCCGCAGCGCGTCACCGAAGAGGATGGCCAGGATGCCGCCCAGCCACACGACGAGCGCCGCCAGCGCGGCGAACCGGACCGCGACCATCCCCTCATTATAATTTGCGCATGATCGACGAGGTGACGGCGCGCCTGCTCGAAGCGATCGGACGCGGCGATCGCGACGATCCGATCGTGCTTCGTTTCCTTCTGCGCCGCTTTCGCGCGACCGGTCGCGACGATCTGCGCGACGCGCTCGGGCCCGCGCTCGCGCGCGCGCTCGATCAGCACGCCGGCGACGTCGCCATGCAGCGGCGCGCCGAGTGGCTGACATTGTTCGCCGAAGCCGCCACTGTCTCCGACGACGAACGCATGCGCGAGACCGCGGGCGACCTGCTCGCCGCGGTCAGCCGCTGCTGGCGGTCGGCGACGACGACGGCCGAGGCGGCGGCGGCGCTCGAGGCCTGTCTCGGCGCGGCCTGCGTCGTCGACAACCGCAACGCTATCGCCGCGGCGATCGACGAGCTCGAGCGCGTCGTCGGTCCGGCGTATTCGCCCGGTGAAGGGCTGCTCGATCCGAGCGGCGCGTTCGAGCTGGCAGATCAGATTTACGCGGCGTCTGCGCTGCTGACGGCGTACGAGATCAGCGGACGGCTGCCGTATTCGATGCTCGCCGAAGAGCTGATGCAGACGGCGCAGCGGCAGGGATGGGACGCGTGCGGCGTCATCGCCTCGTGCGACGCCGCGCGCGTGTTCGGCAGGCTCGCGTCGCTGCACAGCGACGACGATTACGTCGCCGCGGCGGTGGTCGCTCCGCACGCGGACTATCGCGCGGATGCCGAGCGAATCCTGACGCGGCAGGCGCCGCGTGCGCTCGACGATCCGCGCGAGGCCGCGGCATACGGTCTTGCCCTCTTGGAGTTGCTCGTACAGTAGAATTTTGAAACACACCATGTCTGTCGATCGCGCGTCGTTGATTCCCGCCCTCAAGAACGTTGCGACACGGCTTCGCATCGATTCGATTCGCGCCACGTCTGAAGCCGCCAGTGGCCATCCGACGAGCTGCTGCTCGATGGCCGAGCTGATGGCGGCGCTGTTCTTCGGCGAAATGCGATTCGATCCGAAAGATCCGCACAACCCCGACGCCGACCGCTTCATCCTCTCCAAGGGACATGCGGCGCCGATTTTGTACGCGGCGTGGGCCGAAGCCGGCGCCTTCCCGCGCGACGAGCTGCTCAGGCTCCGCGAGATTGGATCGGATCTCGAAGGACACCCGACACCGCGCCTCCCGTTCGTCGACGTCGCCACCGGATCGCTCGGCCAGGGCATCTGCGCCGCCGTCGGCAGCGCGCTCAACGCGCGCCGCATCAAGTCGCCGTATCGCACGTACGTGCTGCTCGGCGACGGCGAGTCGGCGGAAGGTTCCGTGTGGGAGGCGGGCAACGTGGCGGTCATCGACGGCCTCGACAACCTGTGCGCCATCACCGATGTGAACGGTCTCGGACAGAGCCGGCCGACGATGTGGAACCACGATCTCGAGCAGTTCGCACGCCGCTGGCGCGCGTTCGGCTGGCACGCGCTCGTCATCGATGGCCACGACGTGGCGGCGGTTCTCGACGCGCTGCTCGAGGCGCGCAACACCAGCGGCCGGCCGACGATGATTCTCGCCCGCACGATCAAAGGGAAAGGCGTGTCGTTCGCCGAGGGCAAGGAGGGGTGGCACGGCAAGGCGTTCAAGAAGGGCGAGGAGATGGACCGCGCGATCGCGGAGCTCGAGAGGCAGTTCGTCCCGGTGCCCGCCGGCGGGCAGGCGATCAAACTCGCCGCTCACATCCCGAAGCCGCCGACGGGGCCGCGCGCCGTCGTGGCGCCCAAGCTGGTGGCGCCGCCGTCGTACAAGCTCGGCGATCAGGTCGCCACGCGCGAGGCCTACGGCACGGCGCTCGTCAAGCTCGGCGACGCCGATCCGCGCGTCGTCGTGCTCGACGCCGACGTGAAGAACTCGACCTTCAGCGACAAATTCGAGAAAGCATATCCCGACCGGTTTTTTCAGAGCTATATCGCCGAGCAGGTGATGGTGGGATCGGCCATGGGGCTCGCGGCGCGCGGCGCCATACCGTTTCCGTCGACGTTTGCATGCTTCCTGTCGCGCGCGGCCGATTTCATCCGCATGGCCGCCATCAGCAACGTCGGCGTGAAGCTCGCCGGATCGCACGCCGGCGTGTCGATCGGCGAAGACGGGCCGTCGCAGATGGCGCTCGAGGATCTCGCGATATTCCGCGCCCAGCCGAACTTCACCGTCTTGTATCCGTGCGACGGCGTCAGCGCCGAGCGGCTCGTCGCGCTCGCGGCGAATGCGAAAGGGCCGGCGTACATCCGTATGAGCCGGCCGAAGACGCCGGTCATCTACGGCAACGACGAGACGTTTTCGATCGGCGGGCTGAAGGTACTGCGCCAGAGCTCGCAGGACGTGGCGACGGTGATAGGCGCCGGCGTGACGGTGTTCGAGGCGCTCAAAGCGTACGATCAGCTGAAGGCGCGCGGGACGTCAATCCGCGTGATCGACCTCTACTCTGTGTCGCCGGTCGATCGCGACGGACTCGTCGCCGCGGCGCGCGCGACCGGCGGCCATGTGATTACCGTGGAAGATCACTATGCGGCGGGCGGCGTCGGCGACGCGGTCGCCGAAGCGGTAGCGGATGCCGGGTTCACCGTGCATCGGCTCGCCGTCCGTGAGATCCCGCGCAGCGGAAAACCCGAAGAGCTCCTCGAGCGCTTCGGGATTTCCGCCGCTCACATCATCGACGCGGTCCGCGCGGTCCGCCCGGACCTCGTTGGCCAAACTGCGCGACCATCTGCTTGACCTGAGCCTGCTGATCGGCCGTGAGCAGCTGCATCACCTGCGCGGCGATGTGCGCCTGGGCCACGGCCATCTCCGTTTCCGCCGTTCCGACCGCGGTCGAGAGCTGGCGGATCTGATCGTCGGATTGCGCGTTGATCTGAGCGGTGATCAGCGCCCGTCGGGCGTCGCCGATCGCCTTCATCAGCGCCTGAATCTCGGTCTTGTGCGATTCGGCGATGCTCTTGATCTGCGACGTCTGCGCGTCCGACAGACCAAGCCGCTCGGCGGCGTGTCCCAACAGCATCTCGAGCGGACCGAGGCCCGGTCCTCCCGGTGCGAAATGTCCGCCGGGGCCCATCGCCCCGCGCCCCCTAAACGGCGGCGGCCCGGGATTCGTATTCTGAGCAGAGACGTGAACGCCAGCGGCGATCGCGAGCATGGCCAATGTAAAGATGAGGGCGCCGGCGCCGAGAACGACCGAATTCCTGTGGAACGTCATGGTAGTGCCTCCTGTCTAACTGTGACGGACGGCGCGTGACGTCCTAATGAACGAATAATGAAAAAATCATGACCCAGGCGTCGCATCCGCGCGTGCTGATCGTCGAGGACGAGCCGAACATCCGCGAGCTCGTGTGCCTGCATCTCGGGCTGGAAGGCTACTCGTGCGAAGGCGTCGGCGACGGACAGGAGGCGCTGAAACGCGCCGAGCGCGATCGCTTCGATCTGCTGGTGCTCGATCTGATGATTCCGGGCCTTGACGGGCTCGCGTTGTGCCGCGCGGTTCGCAACGGGCGGACGAATCACGACGTGCCGATCCTGATGCTGACGGCGCGGCGCGACGAGTCGGACAAGGTCGTCGGCCTCGAGAGCGGCGCGGACGACTACCTGACCAAGCCGTTCGGCGTCCGCGAGCTGGTCGCGCGCGCGCGCGCCCTGCTGCGGCGCCCGCGTGCGGTGGCGGCGCCCGCCTCCAACGGCGACGAGCTCGGCCCGCCGGTCACCGTGCACGGCGTCGACATCGATCCGGCGCGGCGCCGCGTGCGGATTGCCGGACGCGAGATCGAGTTGACCGATCAGGAATTCCGGCTGCTCTATCTGCTCGCGACGCACGCGGGCATCGTGTTCAGCCGCGAAGCGCTGCTCGCGAAGATCTGGCGCGGCGACACTTTCGTTACGGTCCGGAGCGTCGACACGCTCGTCAAGCGCCTGCGCCGGCGCATCGAATCCGATCCGGCGAATCCGCATCTGCTCCTCACCGTCTGGGGCGTCGGCTACAAGTTCGCGGAAACATAGCTCGCCACGCTTCTTTTTTCGTCTCTTCGTGGCCGGAATTTGTTTTCCGCGTCCTTCGTGGTAGAGAGGTCAATCGCCCTCCGGCAGCGGCGGTAACTGACGTTTGTGCTCGCTGATCCGCACGAGCCGCTCGATCTTCATCGCGAGCGCCGGTGACACGCCCTGCGCGCCGTCTTCCAGATACCGCTCCAGATCCGCGTAGGTGAACCCCATTTCTTCTTCGTCGACCTGACCGAGCCACAAGCCGGCGCTCGGCGGCCGATCCACGATGGCCTGCGGCACGTTCAGCTCGCGCGCGAGCGCGCGCACTTCGCTCTTCACGAGGTTGCCGAGCGGGAGCAGATCGCACCCGCCGTCGCCGTACTTCGTGAAGTAGCCGATCGAAAGCTCGGACTCGTTGCCGGTCCCGGCGACGAGGTAGTTCAGCGTGTTCGCGAAGAAGTAGAGGGTCGTCATGCGGAGGCGCGGCTTCATGTTGGCGAGCGGCACGCGGCCGCGCAGCGGATCGGAAGGAGACGCGGCGCGCGTCTGCGGCGGCAGGGCGTTGAGCGCCGCCTGCACGTCGCCGGCGAGCGCCTCGTAGGTCGGCGTCAGGTCGACGCGCAGCGTCGCCAGCGAGAAATGCCGCGCGACGAGCGCTGCATCGTATTCGTCCTGCGGATCGCTGTGGCACGGCAGGATGGCCGCGATGACGTTGCCCGGCGCCGCGAGCTGCGAGAGCCGCGCGACGACCGCCGAATCGACGCCGCCGCTCAGCCCGACGATGAAGCCGCGCGCGCCCGCGGCGGTCATCTGCCGCCGCATCCACGCGGCGATGCGATCACTTTTCGACATGGAGGCATTGTAGGGGCAGGAATGGCAGAAAGGGCGAGCGCGAGCGCGTCAGCGCGTGGGGGTGGATTCCCCACGCGTTAAGAGAATGTCGAGCCGTTCGCGCAAGCGAACGGCATCGCGCGGCGCGTGTCCTCCGGTGTCGTTGTTGAAGTACGCGTAGATCGGCGCGCCGCGCTTCGCCTGTTCGCCGAGCCACGACGCCCACTGTTCGAGCGCGGCGTCGCTGTAGCTGCCGGAGTACTTCTGGGCGCCGTGGAACCGCGCGTACACGAACGGTCCGATGGCGCGACGGCCGCTCGCGGACCCGGCCATGTCGTGAAGACAGAGCGCCACGCGATGCTTCCGCATCAGCGCGAACACATCGTCGTTATACCAGCTCGGCTCGCGAAACTCGATCGCGTGCCGGCGCCGGCGCGGCAGCGCTTTGAGGAAATGCTCGAACCGTTCGAGGTTCACAGGCCAACGCGGCGGCAGCTGGTAGAGGACCGGACCGAACATCCGCGCGAGTCGCGCCGCCCGCGAGAAGAACAGCTGTAGCGGCTCCTCGGGATCCTTCAGCTTCTTCATGTGCGTCAGGAACCGGCTCGCCTTGACGGCGTAGACGAAGCCGCGCGGCGCGCGGCGTCCCCAGGCGGCGAAGGTCGTCGCATCGGGAAGGCGATAGAAGGTGTTGTTGATCTCGACCGTATCGAAGCGTTCGGCGTAATGCTCGAGCCATCGCGTCTGGGGCAGGTCGACAGGATAAAAATCTCCCCGCCAGTGCTTGTACTGCCAGCCCGAACAGCCGATACGTATGTTAAGATGTGAACACATTTCCGCGTCCCCCGCGGAGATTCCTCACACAACCCGAGCTACTCACGACGACCTGGTAGGTAGTGTCCGCCTTTGGCGGACCGGTCGCAAAGCACTGGAGTGTCACGTGTTTGGTCGCAAGTGGTCCCGCCGCGCCATCATTGGTTCCGCCGTCGCCGTGCTCGTTCTGATCGCGGCCGTCGCCCTGCTGCGTTCGAGGAGCGGCGTGCAAGTAGCGCAGGTGCCGTTTTCCGACCTGCTGCGGCATCTCGACCGCGGTGCGCTGGCCGAAGTGGTCGTCAACGGCGACACGCTCGACTTCAAGCTGAGGAGCGGTGAGGCGTTTCGGACGACGGCGCCGGCCAACTACGTAACGAGCAATGCGGCGTTCGTGCCGGAGCTCGCGCGCCGCAACGTGCGGCTCGATGTGCGGACCGCGAGCGAACAGAGCGCGTACAGCTACGGCGCGCTGGTGCTTGGCGTCGGCTTCGTCGGCCTGCTCGGCTTCACCCTGTATCGCGTGACGACGGGACGCATTCCGGCGCTGGAGAGCAAGACGCGCGAAGCCGATCCGGAGACGGCGACAGTGACCTTCGACGACGTCGCCGGGGTCGACGAGGCCAAGGCAGAAGTGAAGGAGATTGTCGACTTCCTCCGCGAGCCCGAGCGGTTCTCGGCGATCGGTGGACGCATTCCGAAGGGCGTGCTGCTCGTCGGACCTCCCGGAACCGGCAAGACGCTGCTGGCGCGATCGATCGCCGGCGAAGCGAAGGCGCCGTTCCTGTTTGCGAGCGGATCGGACTTCGTCGAGATGTATGCGGGCGTCGGCGCATCGCGCATCCGCAAACTGTTCCGCGATGCGCGCCGTCATCCCTCGTGCATCGTCTTCATCGACGAGCTCGACGCCGTGGGCCGCAGCCGCGGCGGCAACTCGCTGTCGCACGAGGAGCGTGAGCAGACGCTGAATCAGCTGCTCGTCGAGATGGACGGTTTCGCGCCCAACCAGGGCATCGTCATCATCGCGGCGACCAATCGGCCCGACATTCTCGATCCGGCGCTGCTGCGTCCCGGCCGCTTCGATCGCCAGGTGACCGTCGGCGCGCCCGACGTCAAGGGACGCGAGCAGATCCTGAAGATCCATTCGAAGAAAGTCGCGCTCGATACGGACATCGATCTCCGTCAGATTGCGCGCGGCACGCCCGGCTTCTCGGGCGCCGATCTCGCGAACCTGATCAACGAAGCCGCGCTGTTCGCCGTCCGCAGCGGCCGCCAGGTCGTGACGAACGAGGATCTCGATCAGGCGCGCGACAAGGTCCTCATGGGCGTCGAGCGCAAGTCGCTCGCGATGAGCGAGCACGAGCGCATTACCTGCGCGTATCACGAAGCGGGGCACGCGGTTGTCGCGGCGCTGCTGCCCGACGCCGATCCGCTGCACAAAGTCACGATCGTCCCGCGCGGCCGCGCGCTCGGCGTGACGATGCAGCTGCCCGAAGGCGACCGCTATACGCACACGCGCGAGTTCCTCGACGCGCAGCTGGCGATTCTGATGGGCGGACGCGTCGCCGAGGAGTTGTTCCTCCGCCAGATGACGAGCGGCGCTGGAAACGACATCGAGCGGGCGACCGACATCGCGCGCCGCATGGTCTGCGAGTTCGGCATGTCGACGCTCGGCCCGCTGGCGTACCGGACGCCGGGCAACCCGTGGGAGACCGATCGCGGCGCCGGCATCAGCGAAGCGACGGCGCAGCGCGTCGACGAGGAAGTGCACGAGCTCGTGATGCGTGGCTACGAGACCGCGCGTCAGGTCGTCGCGAAGAACCGCGCGGCCGTGCGCGCGATGGCGGAAGAGCTGCTGGCGGTCGAGTCGCTCGACGCCGACGCCATCAAGACGATCATCGCCAACGCCGCGTAGTCGATAATGGGGCGTATGAAGCGCCCCATTCTCCTTTACCTCATTCTTACGCTTGCGGCGATCTGTGTCCGCGCACAGACGCCCGCCCCGCCCAAAGCTGCCGGTCTCGACACGGCGGCCATCGATCGCGCGATCGGCAAGAGCGGTCAGGTGATGCCGGGTGACGTGTACCGCGTTGCCTTTCCGCGATCGGATCTGAACGTCACCGTCGGCAGCGTGAAAGTCAAAGCCGGCTTCGCGCTCGGCGGATGGGCGGCGTTCAAGGCCAACGGATCGTCGGCAGTCGCGCACGGCGACCTCGTGCTGACGGATGCCGAGATCAATCCGGTCATCTCCACGCTGCAGCAGCACGGCTTCGAGATTACCGCGCTCCACAATCACTTGATCAACGAGACGCCGAGCGTGATGTATCTCCATTTCTGGGGGCAGGGCAGCGCGCCGACGCTCGCCGCGAGCCTGAAGGACGCGCTCTCGAAAACCAGGACGCCGATGTCCGCGCCGCCGGCGCCGACAGGCACGAGCGGCGCAACCGATGATCTCGCCGCCGATCAAATCCAGCAGGCGATCGGCCTGAAGGGGACCGTCAACAACGGCGTGCTCGGCTTGTCGCAGCCGCGTCCCGAGACGATTCAGATGATGGGCGTCACGCTTCCCCCGAGCATGGGGATGGCGACGGCGATCAACTTTCAGTCAACCGGCAACGGCAAGGTCGCCGCGACCGGCGATTTCGTGATGCTCGCCGATGAAGTGAACAAGATCGCGCGGGTGCTGCGTCAGCACGACATTGGCATCACCGCGCTGCACAATCACATGCTTCACGGATCGCCAGATCTCTACTTCATGCACTTCTGGGGAGAAGGCGATGCGGCGACCGTCGCGAGCGGCTTGAAAGCCGCGCTGGCGGAGTTGAAGAAGCCGTAGTGCCCGCAGGAGCGGACACATCGGTCCGCCCTACGAAATGCTCTCTGCTGCCGGCGAATCGGGCCAGGTCGGTTCCGGCCGGGCGACATAGCCGGCGTGCGCGAGCCGCTGTTGGAAGAGCGCCGTCTCCGACGACCAGAACACCAGCTTCACCCACAACCGCGCGAGCACGTACAGCTGCCCGATCGTGAACGCGGCCCACACCATCGCCCCGGCGCCGCCCGCGCTCGGGGCGACCATCGCGTACGCCGCGATGACGGCGAGAAACGCGGCGAAGTCGAGCGCGTACAACGCGACGGCCGCCGCGTAGTTCCGCTGGATGAATTGCAGCGCGGCGTTCACGGCGCCGAGCATGCTGCGGCGGTCCTCGACGACGGCGCGGACTTTCGTGTAGTCGAACACCAGATTGCATCCGGCAACCAGGACGCCGAAGACGAGATACAGCGCGACGCGCGCGAAAAACGCGGTCCGCTCGGACGTGACGTCGCGGGTCATTCGAGCGTAGAGCCGATCGAAGAGCCAGCCGTGCATCGCGCCGAACAGGAACGCGTACACCAGCCACTGGACCACGGCGAGCCGAAGAAAGCGGAAGAAGAACACGCCGCAGGCCGCGAAGAAACCGTGCGCGTGGAGCGCGCGATCGCGCGCGTACCGATCGATGATTCCGCCCGCGAGGAAAATCCACAGCGCGATGTAGGCGCCGCCGGCGCAGACGATGACGATCGGCCGCGAGCTGTTGTCCATGAAGGCGCTCATGTTGTCGACGACCGCCGCGAAGCCGATGATGGTCGGCTTGAACGTGACGCCGATGCCGGTGGCCTGGTCGGCGAATTCCTGCATCCATTCGTAGTTGACGCCGTTCGCCGCGGCGTCGGCCGCCAGGCTGCTGCCGAGGTGCTCGACGATCATCGCGCGCATCGCGAGCGCGAGCGGCAGTGTCACCGCGCACGTCAACAGCCACACGCCGATCAGGATGGCCGGCGCGCGGTTGACGCGCCGGACGCCGTCGAGAAACGTCACGCCAACGATGCCCATGACAGGACGCAGTCCTCGAGCCACACGAGCCAGATCGTCGACCACTTCGCGCCGGCGTCCGGCGCGCGCGGCGCGAGCGATCTGGAGTTGTTCGTTCGGTTCACGTCGAGCAGCAGCACGTGGCCGGGATCGGCTTCGGCCGACTGCGCGGCGGCGGCGCGGGTGTAGACGTACGCCTTCCAGCGATCGCGTCCTTCCCAGTGTTCCGTCACCTGCTCGCCGTTCGCGAACGTCACGCGCACGTCGATTGGGAAGATCGCTTCACCGTACCGGCGCACGACCACCGTCGTCCGCTGCTCGCCGCCATCGTCGACGCTGGACAAGTCGTCGATGCCGTAGTCGAACGCATTCGAGCTGCGGTACACCTGATCGAAGAACCATCCGAGATCGCGGCCGGCGACGGCCGTGGCCGTATCGAAGAAGTCGTGCGGCGAGGGATGAGCGAACTTCCAGCGCGCGAAGTACGTGGACATGATCCGCTGCAGCAGCGGCCACCCGAGCCAGCGCTCCATCGTGTTCAGCCACAGCGCCGTCTTGGCGTACGTGATGCCGCCGGCCGACGTCGGAAAGTATCGGTAGCTCGGCGTCGACTGGACGTCGCGTCTGGCGGCCGCCGCGTAGGCGCTCCAGTCGTTGTCGTCGACCTCGCGCGAGAGCACGATGTCGCTGAACACGTACGGGACGAAGCCGCCGAAATAGCGCCGGCTGTAATAGTGCGGCGCGTACGCGGCGGCGACGGCGCGGGCGGTCGAGAATTGATTGAAGCCTTCGTCGAGCCACGCGTCTTCGAACTCGTTGCTGCCGACCATCCCGTACCACCACTGATGTCCGGCCTCGTGCACGGTCACTTCCTCGGGCGTCACGACGCCGCTCGGCGCCAGCCAGCGCGTTCCGGCGGTGAAGAGCGTCGGATATTCCATGCCGCCTGCGCGGCTGTGGTACGCGGGATCGACGATCGTGATGTGATCGTACGGATACGCGCCGAACCACTCGCCGTAGTACTGCAGCGTGGCGCGCGTCGCCGCGAAATGGCGATCGGCCTGCACGGCGTGCTCCGGCTGCAGCAGCAGCCGCATCGTGACGCGCGGCAGCGTCGGATGCTCGAACAGTTCGACGCGCTCGACGTAGTCGGGGCTCGTCGTCCACGCGAAGTCGTGAACGTCGTCCTGGTAGTAGCGATGGACGGTCGCGTTGCCGCCCTCGTCGCGCCGCTCGCGCTCGACGCCCGTCGCGCCCACGATCCAGCCGCGCGGCACGGTGAGCGAGACGTCGTACGATCCGTAATCGGCGAAGAACTCGGTGCTCGAATGGAACTGATGGCAGTTCCATCCGTCGTCCTGCAGGACGCCGAGCTTCGGAAACCACTGTGCGATGAAGTAGAAATGTCCGACGACGCCGGTGCGAGCGATCGCGCGGGGCACATGCGCGGTCCACGCGATCTCGATCGTGGCCGATTGACCCGCACCGATCGGACGCGGCAGCGGCACGGCCATCACCGTCTGGTCGCTCTCGTTGTCATCGTCCGGCGCGATGAAATGCTGCGCGGCCGTCAGGTCTGCCGCGAAGGGGGCGGCAAGGCGGATGGACGTGACGTCTATGCGCGAGCGCTCGGCATCGGACGTGTTGTCGGCGTCCTCGTTCGGAGGAGTCCCTCCCAGTCGCGATTCGCGCATGTAGGTCGAGCGGTTGTTGCGCCACGCGTTCCAGTACAGATGAAAGCGCAGCTCGGTGGCCGTCGTCGTGGAGATGTTGCGCCACACGAGCGTCTCGGATGCCGCAATCGTGTGCGTGGATGGATCGAGGCGCGCGGTGATCGTGTAGCTGGCGTTGCGCGGCGAGAGCGGCGGCGTGATGATGCCCTGGGCGGCCGCCGGCGTCGCCCCCTGCACGATCGAAAGGATGGCGACAAATGCGCCGCGCATGCTCGAGAATGCTACACCACTGCTGCCGTGCGGCTCGTTGCGATGTCGATGTCCCGTTGCAGCCTGACGGCAACAAAATGAGCGAGCGGATTGTTCAGTTCGTGCGGAAGACGACGGAGGCGAGTGCGTCATGCGGCGTGCGATCGATCGGCGCGCCGTCGATCGTCGTCGCGCGATAGCCGAGCGCGCGCATCTGATCGAGAAATGCCGCGGCGCTCACGCCCGACACGCGTTCGAGCTGCGCCGGATGCAGCTCCGAGACGATCAGCGGCCGATCTTCAGCGAGCAGACGCGTCGCACCGCGCACGACCAGTGGCTCCGCGCCTTCGACATCCATCTTGATGAGCCGCACGGGACGGCGGATGTCGAGATCGTCGAGCGCGACGATCGGTACCTCGGTCGTCCTGTTGCCCGGCATCGGTGCCGTTCCCGGCCGCACGATGTAAGCGCCGCCGGTGTTCAGCGTCTCGACTGGAAACGTCAGCGTTGCCGTTCCCGATTCCGCGCCGACGGCCGAGCGGCGCAGCACCACACGCTTCTCGAATTGATTCTCGGCAATCGAACGCTCTACCAGATCCGCGTTGGGGCCGAACGGCTCGAACGCGTACACGACGCCACCGGCTCCAACCGCCGCCGCCATCTCCATCGCGAACAGCCCGATGTGCGCGCCGGCGTCGATCGCGATGTCACCAGGATGTAAACTCCGCCTGACCAGCTCGGTGGCGTCCCGCTCGTACTGTCCGCGCACGATGTTCAAACCGATGACATGATCGGACAAATCGACAAAGAGACGGACACCGTTCTCGAGCTCCTTGATCACGATGGTTCGGTCGTTGGTGTGTGCGTAGTCGCGATTCTTCTCCTGGAATTCTGAAGACGTCATCAGGTGATGCCGCAGTTCGCGCGTGTCGCGCGAGCCGGCGAGCTTCGGACCGATCACGTCGTCGCTCTCGGGATCGCGATCGAGGAGCAATCGGTACGCCCACACGACGTGCTCGCGTGTGAGGCCGCCGGGATGGTCTGGCATATAATCCAAAAGTTTATGCCGAACATCAAAGTGATGCATTTCGGGCTCGGTCCTATCGGCGCTGCCATCGTCAAGCAAGTCGCGCAGCGGCCTGGGTTCACGATCATCGGCGGCGTCGACATCGACCCGGCGAAAATCGAACGCGATCTCGGAGACGTCGTCGGTCTTCCGCGGCGTCTTGGCGTCAAAGTGGCGGGCGATGGGGCCAAAGCGTTGAAGCGCGCGAAGCCCGACGTCGTCATCCTCTGCACCGGCTCGTCGATCAAGGGTGTCCTGCCGCAGGTCGAAACGATTCTCAAGTCGAAGACGCCGATCGTGTCGACGACGGAGGAGTTGTCGTACCCGGGTTACACGCACATCCGGCAGGCGCGGCAGATCCATCAGCTGGCGAAGAAGGCGAAGGTCGCGGTGCTCGGGACGGGTGTGAACCCGGGCTTCGCGATGGACGCGCTGCCGATCGCGTTGACGTCGGTGTGCGAACGGGTCGATCGCATCGTCGTCAACCGCGTGCAGGATGCGCGAATCCGCCGTCTGCCGTTCCAGCAGAAGATCGGCGCCGGCCTGACGACCGAGCAGTTCCAGAAGAAAGTCGACGACGGCAGCGTGCGCCACGTCGGGATGACGGAATCGATCGCGATGATTGCCGATTCGCTCGGCTGGACGCTCGATCGAATCGCCGATGACATTCAGCCGAAGCTCGCGTCGGTGACGATCTCGAGCGAGTACCTCGCGGTCGATCCGGGTTACGTGTGCGGCATCATTCAGGACGGGATCGGATACCGCAAAGGCGAGCCGGTGATCAAACTGCACATGGAGGCATATCTCGGCTCGCCGGAAACCTACGATTCGGTCGACATCGAAGGGTTGCCCAGCCTGTCGATGAGAATCGCCGGGGGGATTCACGGCGACGTCGCCACGGCGTCGATCATCGTCAACTCGATTCCCAAAGTGCTGAGCGCCGCACCCGGCTTGCACACCATGCGCGATCTGCCGCTGCCGTCGTTCTTTTCCGGACGGTAAGCCGCAAACGTTTCGGCGTCGCCCCTCGTCTAAGCCTTCCACTAGATGATCTAGTGGAGTATCATCGTCTGGCCATGCCGAAACGTGGAAATCGGCCGATTCAAGGGGAAATGCTCCAGGGAACGCTCGACCTGTTGATCCTGAAAACGCTGGCGCTGGGGCCGGCGCACGGACACACCATCGGCTACGCGATCGAGCGGCAATCAGACGAGGTGCTGCAGGTGGAACACGGGTCGCTCTACCCGGCGCTGCACCGTCTCGAGGATCGCGACTGGATCGCGTCGTTCTGGGGTACGTCGGAGAACAACCGCCGCGCGCGGTACTACCGGCTCACGCCCGCGGGACGGAAGCAGTTGGAAGAACAGACGAACCGCTGGGACGAGATCGTCCGCGCGATCAATCGAATTCTGAGGCCGGCCTAGCGGAGCTCGCTCGCCTGAAAGGCTCGCGCTGCAGCCGTCGTGGTGGCGCTTGTAGCGCGAGGCTTTTGGCCGAGCGTGGGCCGATGAGCATCAAACGCTTCTTCAATCGCAGTCGATGGGACGACGAGCGGGCGCGCGAGCTCGAGTCGTACGTCGCGATCGAGACCGACGAGAACATCGCGCGCGGCATGGCGCCCGAAGAGGCCCGGCTCGCCGCGCTTCGCAAGCTTGGCAACCGAACCCGGGTGCGCGAGGACATTTATCAGATGAACACCATCGGCTTCCTCGACGGCGCGTGGCGGGATCTCAAGTACGGCGCGCGGCTGCTTCGACTCAACCCCGGCTTCGCCCTCGTGGCGATTCTGTCGCTCGCGCTCGGCGTCGGCGCCAACACCGCGATCTTCCAGCTGCTCGACGCCGTGCGCATTCGCACGCTGCCGGTCGTGAACCCGCAGCAGCTCGTCGAGCTTCGGATTGCCGATACCAAGGGCGGCCGCACGGGACGGTTCACCGGCCGCCGGCCGATGCTCACCTATCCGCTCTTCGAGCAGATCCGCGATCGCCAGCAGGCGTTCGACGGACTGGCCGCGTGGGGCACGACGTCGTTCAACCTGACGCGCAGCGGCGAAGCGCGCTACGCGCTGGGGATCTGGGTGAACGGCGAGTTCTTCAACACGCTCGGCGTGAAGGCGATGCTCGGCCGCACGCTGAACGTCGACGACGACGGCCGCGGCTGCGCGTCGCCCGCCGCCGTCGTCAGCTACGGATTCTGGCAGCGCGAGCTCGGCGGCGAAGCATCGGCGATTGGTCGCGCGCTCGATCTAGAGGGTCACGCGTTTCGGATCGTTGGGGTGGCGCCGCCGCAGTTCTTCGGGATTGAAGTCGGCCGTACGTTCGACGTCGCGGTTCCGTTGTGCGCCGAGCCGCTCACGCGCGTGCAGAGCAGCCTCGACAAACCGGACGTCTGGTTCCTCGGCCTGTTCGCGAGGTTGAAGGAGGGATGGACGATCGAGCGGGCCACGGCGCATCTGGCGGCGATCTCGCCGCAGATTTTTCAGCTGACGTCACCCCCGCGCTATCGACCCGAGGACACGAAGAGCTACCTCGCGTTCAAGCTCGCGGCGTTTCCGGCCGGCACCGGCGTGTCGTCGCTCCGGCGCGACTACGAGGCGTCGCTGTGGCTGCTGCTCGCGACGACGGGCCTCGTGCTCGTCATCGCGTGCGCGAACCTCGCGAACCTGCTGCTCGCGCGCGCGACCGCGCGCGAGCGCGAGATTGCGGTCCGCCTCGCCATCGGCGCGTCGCGCGGCCGGATCGTTCGTCAACTGCTCGCCGAGAGCCTCCTGCTGTCGGCGATCGGCGCCGGTGGCGGACTGTTGATCGCGCGGTGGCTCAGTCAGTTTCTCGTCGGCTTCCTTCGCACCGACTCGAACCGCATCTTCGTCGATCTCACGACTGACTGGCGCGTGTTCGCGTTCACCGGCGCTTTGGCCGTCGCCACGTGCCTGATCTTCGGACTGACGCCGGCGATTCGCGCGACGTCGACCGAGCCGGGCGCCGCGATGAAGGCGGGGAGCCGCGGATCGACCGATTCGCGCGAACGCTTCGGTCTCCGCCGCAGCCTCGTGGTCGTGCAGGTGGCGCTCTCGCTCGTCCTCGTCGTCGGCGCGCTGCTGTTCGTCCGGAGCCTGCGGAATCTCATGCTCCTCGACGCCGGCTTCCGCCAGGATGGCGTGCTCGTCGTGAACCTCGACCTGCGCGGGTCCGGTATCGCCGGGCAGGGCCGCCGCGCCGCGTTCGAGGAGTTGTCGGCGCGGCTGCGGGCGCTGCCCGGCGTCGACGCCGCGGCCGAAGCGTTCATCGTCCCGGTCAGTGGATCGGGCTGGAACAACCGCATCGTCATCGACGGCGCCGCGCGCACCCAGAACGTCAACTTCAACGAGGTCGGACGCGGGTACTTCCGCACCCTGGCGACGCCGATGCTGGCGGGCCGTGATTTCGACGATCGCGATACCACGCAGTCGCGCAAGGTCGCGATCGTCACGGAGCGGTTCGCCAATCTCTTTTTCGAGGGGCGCAATCCGATCGGCAGGACGTTTCAGGTCGAAGAGGGCGCGGGCGTCGAGCGGCCGGTCTACGAGATCGTCGGCCTCGTGAAGGATGCGAAGTACACCGACCTGCGCGAAGAGTTCACGCCGATCGCGTTCCTCGCGGCGTCGCAGGAAGCCGAGCCGGATCCGTTCCTGCAGGTCGTGCTGCGATCCAGCGCTCCGCTGGCGACGGTGACGAGCGAGGTGACGAGCGCGGTTTCGGCCGCTCGCCCGTCTGTCATCATCCAGTTCCAGACGATGAACTCGATGGTTCACGACTCGCTGCTGCGCGAGCGGTTGATGGCGACGCTGTCGGGATTCTTCGGCCTGCTCGCCGGATTGCTGGCGACGATCGGGCTCTACGGCGTCATGTCGTACATGGTCGAGCGCCGGAAGAACGAAATCGGCATCCGCATCGCGCTCGGCGCCGATCGCGGCAGCGTCGTCGCGATGATCATGCGCGAGGCGGCGACGCTCCTCGCAGCGGGCCTGATCGTCGGCGCCGTCGCGGCAATCGCCGCCGCGCGGTGGACGAGCGCGCTGCTGTTCGGTCTGCATCCGAGCGATCCCGTCACGCTGGCCGCGGCGGCGGTGGCGCTGACCGCCGTCGCCGCGCTCGCGAGCTACGTGCCGGCCGTCCGTGCGTCGCGGCTCGAACCGACGGTCGCGCTTCGAGAGGAGTGAATCGCCACGGTACGATATGGATCGTGCAGATTCTCGCGAAGTGTCCGAAATGCGATGCGGGCCTTCCCCTTCGCGGGGCCGATGCGCCGTCGGCAATCAAATGCGGACGCTGCGGCCATGAGATTGCGCTGACCATCACCGAGCCGGTGCGGACGGACCGCGGCGTCGATCGATGCCCTGTCTGTAACGGCGCCGACTTCTACACGCGCAAAGACTTCGATCCCAAAGTCGGCCTCACCGTGGTCGTCATCGGCGCCGTCATCAGCGGCACGTTCTACTGGTTCGGCAAGGATCTCGTCGCGTACGCGGTCCTCGCCTCCGCTGCGCTCGTCGATCTCGTCGTCTACGGTCGCCTGAAAGATTTGACCGTCTGCTATCGCTGCCACTCCGAATTCCGCGGCGCTTACGCGCGCACGGCGCCCGCCTTCGATCTCCATACGGCCGACGTCCTCGAAGTCGAATACGAGCGGAAGATCGGACGCAGATAGGGAATCGGATAATCGGGTAATCGGGTAATCGGATAATCGGGTAATCGGGTAATCGGGTAATCGGGTAATCGGGTAATCGGGTAATCGGGTAATCGGGTAATGAATCATCGACCCAATTACTCGATTACCCGATTATCCAATTAGCCAATTCAGAGAAGGGTCACGTCGACCGGCGATCCTTCTTCGACGGTGTCCTGATCGGCGGCGATTTCAATGTAGCCATCGGCCTGCGAGAGGCTTGTGATGTCGCCCGACCCCTTGAAGGCGGGATGCGCCACGCCGTCGCGGATGCGGACGGTATAGAACTGATGCCGTCCGGCTGCCGAGACGATCCGGCGCGCGAGCGGCGCACGCACGATGCGCGGCGCGTAGGGCGGCAATCGTGCCGTTGCGCGCAGAAACGGCACGAGCAGGATGTATGCGTTCGACAGACACGACGTCGGATTGCCCGGCATGCCGAAGAACGACGCGGTGCCGAAGCGTGCGAACGCGGTCGGTTTTCCCGGGCGTACGGCGATGCCGTGGAAGATCATTTCGCCAGCGCGTGACGCGATCGCGTCGACGATGAGATCGCGCTCGCCGACCGAGCTGCCGCCGGAGAAGACGATGAGGTCCGCGCCGGCGCAGGCATCAAGGGCCGCGGCCAGGTCGGCGACGGTGTCGGGCACGGCCCGGTGCGATTCGGCAACGCCGCCGTGCGCCGACACGATCGCGGCCAGCGTGAACCGGTTCACGTCGAAGATCTGTCCCGGCGCGAGCCGCGCGCCGGGCTCGACGACTTCGTTGCCGGTCGAGAGGATCGCGACCCGCGGCCTGGCGTACACGTCGACTTCGGTGCAGCCGATTGCCGCCAGCGCGCCGACGCGGCTCGCCGTCAGGTGATCGCCGCTCGCGACGACGCGATCGCCGCGAAGGATGTCGGCGCCGCGGCGGCCGACGTTCTGTCCCGGCACGGCGGCCGCGAAGATGTGGATGCGATCGTCCGCCGACTTCGCCGTTTCCTCGACCATGACGACCGCATCTGCGCCGCTCGGCAGCGGGGCGCCGGTCGCGATCTCCGCGCAGCTGCCGTTGGTCACGACGACTTCCGACGGCTGGCCCGTGTAGATCCGATCGATCAGTCCGAGGACGGCCGGGTGGTGCCGCGACGCGGACGCGGTGTCGGCCGCGACGACGGCGTACCCGTCCATCGCCGACCGCGCGAACGGCGGCACGTCGAGCGGAGACGTCACGTCGGCAGCCGCGACCCGTCCCGCCGCGGCGTCGAGCCGCACCCGCTCGGTTCGCGAGATCGGACGCACGTTGGCGTCGAGTCGCCGGCGCGCTTCGTCGAGAGAAATCGTGGAAGTGAATGGACGCATCATCGCGGATTTCGGATTTCGGATTTCGGATTGTGGATTGCGGATTTCGGACGATCCGCAGTCCGAGATCCCGCAATCCGCAATAACGGTATCGTGAAGTACGCGCGTACATCGTGTCCGGCTTTCGCGAGATTGCCGTGCACACGTTCTATCGTGACGCCTGCTGCACCAAATGTCCGAGCTCGGGGAGCAACAGCTTCTCCATCGCGAGACGGACGGCTTTCTCGGATCCCGGCAGCGAGACGACGATCCGTCCGGCGACGAGGCCCGCGCAGGCGCGGCTCATCATCGCGGCCGATCCGATCTGTTCGTAGCTGAGCATCCGAAACAATTCGCCGAAGCCGTCGAGCCGTTTCTGGAGCATCCCGACGACCGCTTCGTACGTGCTGTCGCGCGACGTGATGCCCGTGCCGCCAGTCGTGATCAGCACCTGCACGTCCGCGTGCGCGAGCTGCCGCTCGATCGCGCCGCGCACGAGATCCGGATCGTCTTTGACGATCGCGCGTCCGACGACACGATGGCCGGCGGCCGAAAGCAGCTCGCCGATGGCCCGGCCGCTCGTGTCGTTCGCTTCGGTACGCGTGTCGCTGACGGTGACGACGAAGCAGCCGATCGACCGGGGCGCCTGCGCCTTGTGCTCGCTCGTCGGACTGTCTGGTGACAGCGACATCAGGTAGGATTTTCGCATGGTGCGTCGTGACGGAGCGGTGAATAGCGTCATCGCTCCACGCTACCTTCCTCCAACGGGTGCAAGTCCCGTCTCGGTAAGCGCCGGAGCGCCGAGTAGCGGACCCCAAGCGCGGGATGAGAGTCCTGCGGCTCGAGCGGGGTGTCAAAAGTCTCCACGGAGAAAGCAAGCACGCGGGCCGCAACATCACGTGAAGCCTGCAGCCTCGTCAGATTCACAATCCGAGAGCCGAGCCGGTCATGTCGCGGCGAAGGCCACGCCTGCTGCGCGCGAATCCGGAAGTCGCGCAACAGGTCTCGGCGGGGTAGAGGGCGCAGCACGCATGCACGGAGTGAGGTGGAACACGAGAGGCCCGTCTGCGCGGCCCGAGGTCGGGGCACCGCGCCTCGTATAAGCCGATGGCGAAAGCGAGACGTGCGCAGCGGGCGTCCGAGGGGTCGTAGTACCGGCAATCGTCGCGACGAAGAACGCGGCGGGAGGGAAGGGCCCCTGCGGTGGTCACGTCGAGGACGCAAGGACGCGCGAGGGCATGACCGGCGGCACCGGTTCCAACAACCCCGGTGGAGGCGACTCCGCCGTCAAAGTGCGCCAATTGCAACGTCGACTCTGGGTCGCAGCCAAACGATCGCCGGATCGACGCTTCCACGCGCTGATGGATCGGATCTGGAGGGCTGACATCCTCTGGGAAGCGTGGCGGCATGTGAAACGGAACCGCGGCGCGGCGGGCATCGATGGGGAGACGCTCGCCGGCGTCGAGCAGTATGGCATCGAGCGCATGCTGAGTGAGCTGGGTGCGGTGCTGCGCGCAGGCACGTATCGTCCGCCGCCGGTTCGGCGGCGATACATCCCGAAGGCCGATGGCCGACAGCGGCCCCTCGGCATTCCAACAGTCCGAGACCGAGTGGCGCAGATGGCGGCGACGCTCGTGCTGGAGCCCATCTTCGAAGCCGACTTTCGGCCGTCGTCGTATGGCTTCCGGCCGAAGCGGAGGGCGACCCAGGCGCTGGAAACCCTTCGCGTGCACGGCGCGCGCGGCGGCAACCACGTGCTGGACGCCGACATCCGCGATTACTTTGGTGCGCCAGGCCAAGCCGGGCGCTTCCAGCGGGTGCAATTCCCGCCCAGGCAAGGAGAACGAGCCGCTCCACCTGGAATCGAGCCTTGGGCTCATGGAGGTAACGACATGAGTTAAGCGTAGGCCGAGCGACGTCCGGGCCGTAACGCAAGTGAAGCGATGGAGCCTCGTGATTCGGGAATCCGGAGGCCGACAAGGTCGAAAACTTGGAAGGCACAAGTAGGTCCCCGCCAGAGGCGAGGGGACCGGAGACTCCGGCGGGGTCTGAGAGCACGGCACGGGCGGACACGGAAGCGTCACGGAACCTGGGAGATCCACGACGGTCTTGAACGGTGAATCGAGTAGGCCGACTGAAAGGACCATCCATAGGAAGGCCAACGCTGTCGTGGAAGTCGGATCCGCTGGTAGTACTCGGCGCGCGGGAAAGCCGCGCACAGGGGGAAGCGGCGGAGCAGGTCGAGGAGCTGGGCCAGGGATACATCCCCTACGCTCAGAAGTAGGATGCGGATGTCCACACAACTGGAACAGATTGCGACCAAGGCCAAGGCAGACCGCACGCTGCGCTTCACCTCGTTGGCGCATGTGCTGACACCAGCGTTTCTCATCGAGACCTGGCAGCAGATGAACCGGCGCGGTGCCAGCGGAGTGGACGGGGAAACGACGACGGAGTTCGAGCGCGAGGTGGAGACACGAGTCCAAGACATTTGTGCACGGCTGAAAGCCGGTACCTATCGGGCACCACCGGTACGTCGGGTGGAGATTCCGAAAGGCCCCGGCAAAGTCGGAACGAGACCGCTGGTATTCCCACCGTCGAGGACCGATTGGTTCAACGTGCGGTCGCGCGCATCGTCGAAGCGGTGTTCGAGGCGGACTTTCTGGACTGCTCGTACGGATTTCGGCCACGACGCAGCGCGCATCACGCGCTGCGTACCCTGAGAGCCACGCTGGTCACCAAGAAAGTGCGGCACCTCTACGAGGCCGACATTCGCGGATACTTCAACCACATCAACCATCAGTGGCTGAAGCGGATGGTGGCGCACCGCATTGCAGACGGCGTCATCCTGCGCCTGATTGGTAAATGGCTCAGGGCTGGCGTCATGCAAGACGGCGTCGTCGTCCGCACGGAGGCGGGTATCCCGCAAGGCGGCCCGATTTCGCCATTGATCGCGAACGCATATCTGCATGCTCTCGACGTCGAATGGGAGACGCGGATGCGCGGAGCGAAATTGATTCGCTACTGTGACGACCTGGTGATTCTCTGCCGAGGAAACCCGCAGCCGTGGTTTCGCCGGTTGGAGGACATCATCGGGCGCCTGGGTCTGACCCTGAACGCGGAGAAGACGCGTACGGTCGACGCCGCCGATGGATTCGACTTTCTCGGGATGCACTTTCGGCTCATGCCGATGCGCAGCAACCCGAAACGACGCTTCTGCTATCGCTGGCCGTCTACGAAAGCGATGCGCAGCATCCGACACAAGGTCCGCGATGCGGTCGGGTACGACGACATCTACAGTCTCGAGGAGAAAATTCGGGCGCTGAATCCGATTCTTCGGGGCTGGAGTCAGTACTTCCGCATCGGCAACGCCCACCGGCATTTCAAGAAGGTGGACTCCTACGTCTACACCAAGCTCGTGAACTTCCTGCGGCGGAAGCACAAACGACGTGGCAAGGGCTTTCGGGCATTCCCTCCCTCCTTCTTCAAGAAGGCGGGGCTCTATCAGCCCCACGGCACGGTCGTGCATCGCTTCCGCACGCTACGCGGTGAACACAGTCGGGAAGCCGGATGACCGAAATGGTCCCGTCCGGTTTGATGAGGGGCGCTGAAGACGGAGTGATGGTGACACCTACACGGGCACGAAGCTGGAAACGGCGGACACAGCCAAGGTGCGCCTGTACACCACCGCGTCAGTGCTCCACTCCACTCGTGGTCGTGTGCGACACGAAAGCGGCGGTCGAGGAGGCCCAACGGCGGGTGAGCTGCGTGCTCACGCGTCTCGGGCTCGAGCTGCATTCGGAGAAGACCAGAACAGTCGACCTCTCGCGTGGCCGCGAAGGCTTCGACTTTCTCGGGTGTCACCTGCGTAAGCGCATGAGCGGCCCGATATGGGAACGGGCGCGGAAACGTGTCTACTACCTGCATCGATGGCCGTCCGCGCGCGCCATGCGACGGGTGCGCACACGCGTGCGAGACCTGACGCCGCGCCGGCGCTGTCACGACGACCTCCGCACCGTGATTGCGGATGTGAATCGCGTGCTGCGCGGCTGGGGTCAGTACTTTCGCACGGGTAATGCGGCGACGAAATTTATCCACGTCGATGCCTACGTCGAAGAGCGCCTGCGTGGCCTCCTGCTGAAGCGGGCGGGCTCGCGGCTCCCTGTCGGCCGGGCCGCGGCCTGGCGCCGCCCTTTCTTCGAAGCCCTCGGGCTCATTCGCCTGCGCGGTACGATTCAGTATCCGGGAGGCGCGCATGCCACGACCTGAAGACCGCCTGGTAAGCCGTGTGCGGGAAATCCGCACGCACGGTTTGAACGGGGGTCTTGCTTTCACTCAGTCGGATTGGCCGACTGGCGACCAGTAGGATCTACCAATGCCTTTGCCGCGCGCGGTGCTCGCCATCGCAGTGTTTGCGACGTCCGTTCTGGCGCGGCCGATCGCGCAGACGAAGCTCGCGCCGCTCGACCGGGCCGCGCAGAGCTGGGTCGAACAGACGCTGAAGAAGATGACACTCGACGAGAAGATCGGCCAGCTGCTCGTCACCACGCTCAACGCCAGCTTCACGAGCGTGGACAGCGACGCGTTCGTGACGCTGCGTCACCTGGTGCGCGACGTGAAGGTCGGCGGCATCCACGTGTTCGGCGCGACCGAACCGATGCCGGCGCTGCTGCTCAATTCCACCTACGGCGCGGGCGGCGGCGCGTCGCGCAAAGGCGATCCCTACGTCGCGGCGGCGCTGCTCAACCGGCTGCAGAGCGAGGCGGAGGTGCCGCTGCTCACGACCGCCGATTTCGAGGGCGGCGTCGGCTACATGATGAACGGCGCCACGCGACTGCCGCGCGCGATGGCGATTGGCGCAACGCGCGACACCGAGCTCGCGTACCGCGCCGGCAAGGTGTCGGCCGAAGAAGGACGCGCCCTCGGCGTTTGCGTCGATTTCTATCCGATCGTCGACGTCAACAACAACGCGCGCAATCCGATCATCAACATCCGATCGTTCGGCGAGGACGTGAAGCTCGTGTCCGACATGGCGCGCGCGTACATCCGCGGCGTCCGCGACGGCGCGATGATCCCGACGGCGAAGCATTTCCCCGGACACGGCGACACCGCCACCGACACGCATCTTGGCCTCGCCGTCATCGAGCATCCGCGCTCGCATCTCGAGACCATCGAGCTGCCGCCGTTCCAGGCGGCAATCGACGCGGGCGCCGGTGCGGTCATGTCGTCGCACATCGCGCTGCCCGCGCTCGATCCGGCGGATGTGCCCGGGGCGGCGCGGAGGCTGCCGACGCCGGCGACGCTGAGCCGTCCCATTCTCACCGGCCTGCTGCGCGAGCGGATGAAGTTCGACGGCCTCATCTACACCGACTCGATGTCGATGTTCGCAATCTCCCAGAACGTGGCGCCGGATCGCGCCGCCGCGCTCGCGGTCAGAGCCGGCGCCGATCAAGTGTTGCACTCGCCGGACGATGACGCGGCGTTTCGCGGCATCAAGGCGGCGGTCGCGGCCGGAGAAATCTCCGACGTTCAGATTACGCAGTCGGTCGAGCGTGTGCTGACGGCAAAAGCGCGCGCGGGGCTGCACGCCGCGCGCGGCGTCGACCTCGCGTCGATCGATGCGAAGCTGGGGACGCGCGATCATGAGCAGCTCGCCGACGACCTCGCCGCGCGCGCCATCACCTTGATCAAGGACGATCGCCGTCAGGTGCCGCTCGCCGTTCCGCCGGCGGCGAACGTGCTCTATCTGTCGGTGATCGATTACGCGAGCGGCTGGCGGGAAGGCGCGCCGAGCCGGACGTTTCTGCCGGAGCTGAAGAGGCGGTGGCCGAACGTGACGGCGGTCGAGATTTCCGATCGGACGACGGCGGACGAATTCGATCTGGTGCGCGGCCTCGCGCGGCGCGCCGACGCGATCGTCGCGTCGGTGTTCGTGCGCATCGCTTCGTACAGCGGCCGGATGGACTTGTCCGAGCGGCAGGTCGCGCTGCTCGACGGCCTGTCGGCGATGAACAAGCCGTACGTCACCGTGTTGTTCGGGAATCCTTACACTGCGACGTTCGTCCAGAAGCTGCCGGCGATGCTGCTCACCTACGAAGCGTTCGACGGGATGGAGGCGGCGGCCGTGCGCGCGCTCGCCGGCGACGCGCCGATCGCGGGCAGGCTCCCGATTTCACTGCCCGGCATGTTCCCGATTGGTCACGGCCTTCTTCGAGATCCATCGCGCCGCTAGCCATGCTCCGGGACGCCCTGATTGCGCGATTGCACGAAATGGGCGACAGCCCCGACTATCAGCGTCTGGCCGCGGACGTCCTTGGCATCCGCGGCGCGCCGCCGGATCTCGCGCGCAAGCTGGTGGCGCAGGCGCTCGTCGTCGAGGATCGCCGCGAGGTGTGGCGCCGGGTGGGTGAGCGCATCTGCCGCGACGCGCCCGCGGCGCCGGGCGTCTACATTCTCAAGGACGCGGACGGCCGTCCGTTGTACGTCGGCAAAGCCGTGAACCTGCGGCGCCGTCTGCGCGCCCATTTCGCCGAGCGCCGCTGGCGCGCCACGAAGTCGGCGATGACGCGCGCGGCGGACGCGGAGTGGCGCGAGGTCGGATCCGAGCTCGAGGCGCTGCTGGGCGAGGCCGCGCTCATCGACGAGCTGCAGCCGGAGGTCAACGTGCAGATCGCCGCGCCCGATCTGCGCGCACGCGCGATCCCTCCGTCACTGATCCGCGACGTGATCGTCGTGCTGCCGTCGATTGAAGACGACTCCGTGGAGCTGATCGCCGCGCGCGCCGACGGCGGCTGGATGATTCAGCGGACGCGCAAGAGCGGCGCCGATCTCGCCGTCCACACGCAGCGGCTGATGAAGTTCTTTTTCGGGACGCGCGCATTTCGTTCAGCGCGCGTCGTGAGGCTGGCCCCGCTCGTGTTCTCGTGGCTGGCGCGCCGCGGCGCCGAGGCCACGCGACTCGATCCGCACCACGTCGCCGGCGCCCGCGAGCTTCGCGCGCGTCTCGCTGCGCTGCTGCGCGACGACCGGCTGTTCCGCGAGCGGCTCGAACAATGCTAGGATCTTGGTTTCGTCTGCCTCGCGAGACCTCACAGGGCCCATAGCTCAGTTGGATAGAGCGTCTGGCTACGAACCAGGAGGTCGCAGGTTCGAGTCCTGCTGGGCCCGCCATTGTTTCCAACGACTTAACCCATGCTCGGGGACCCGATCTGCCCCGGTCAGTGAACAATCGTGAACAATTCGCCGCCGACTTTGTCTACGGCAGCGCGCACCGATTCCTCGAGCACCTGCGTGTACACGTTCAACGTCGTGTCGACATTCGCGTGGCCCATCAGGTAAGCGACGACCTTTCCCGGCACGCCCTTCTCATGCGACCAGGACGAGAACGTTCGCCGAAACGTCAGCCAAGTCGCGTTCGGCAGCGCTAACGTTTTGCACGCGGGGAACACGGCCCGCCGCAGAACGTTGTTCGGCGAGATGGGCTTGCCGGCGTGTGTCGCGAAGACCAGCGCGTCTGGCTGGACGTTCTTTGCACGACACTTCCATGCCGCGATCAGGTGAACAGCTGCGTCCGCTAGCGGAATCCGGCGCACGCCCGCTTCGGTTTTCGGCGTGTCGAAGTGACCGTCGTAAACGGCCTCTCGCACCGTGACCGTGCGGTCCTGTTCGTCGATGTCCCGCCACCGGAGCGCGAACAACTCGCCACGCCGTATGCCGGAGAGAATCGCCAACCCGACCATCGTGCGAGCCATCAGCTTCAGCGCATCCAGCAGTGCCGTGGCTTGTGCGGCCGTTAACGCCCACTTGGGCCGAACGCATTTGAGCTTGGGCATGTCGATGCCGCGAGGCCGGATTGTCCTGGAGATGCCCCCACTTCACGGCCGTTCGGAGTACCGCGCTGAGCACATCGTGGATGTGATCGATGGACTTGGGCGCGTATCCCACTTCCGCGAGGTGGGCGATACACCGTTGGATCTCCTGTCGCGTGATCTCTGAGACGGGCGTGTCGCCGAATCGCGGCAGCAAGTGCTTCCTCAGCATGAACCGGCGATGTTTCTGGGTCGAGGCTTTGTACATCGCAAGCACCGATGCCTCCCATTCGCGCACCAGCGTGCTAAATAGCACTCGCGATCGTGTCGGCTTCTTGCCGTTAGCTGTTGCGGCGAGTTTCTGGGCGAGAACATCGGATGCTTCGCGTCGCGAAATGTCCCCAAGCCGTTCGAACCGCAACACTCGCCGAGTCGCGCCGTCGGGAGCGATTTCCCACTCCCGCCAGCGAATTGCCCACCTGTGCTTCGCCAATATCTGATCGCCCTGTCACGTCGATTGATTTTCTGTTCGAGTGCGCGACAGGATCACGGATGCTGACGGCGCTGGTCGTACTTCTCCGATCGGTCGGATTGCTCTGCCGAGGGCGCCGGGCCGTCGCGCTCGAGAACCTCGCGCTGCGTCAGCAGGTGGCCGCGTTGACGCGCCGCACAAAACGCCCGCATCTTCGCCCGCGTGACCGATTCTTTTGGATCGTGCTCGCCAAGTCCTGGCGGGAGTGGCGCAGCGCCTTGCTCATCGTCCAGCCAGACACGGTCGTGCGCTGGCATCGCCAATGGCTGCGACGTCGCTGGACGGAGCGGTCGCGGCAGAAACATCCCGGCCGCCCGAGGACCGCGGCGATTCGGACACTCGTCGACAAGATGGTGTCTGCGAATCCCCTCTGGGGCGCACCCCGGATCCATGGTGAATTGTGCAAACTGGGCATCGAGGTCTCGGAGCGAACGGTGTCACGGCTCGTCCGTCGGCGTCAGCGACCTCCATCACAGACATGGCGAACCTTCCTCACGAATCACCTTTCCGCGCTGGTCTCCGTGGATTTCTTCACGGTGCCGACACTGACGGGCCGCGTGCTGTTCGTGCTGGTTCTCCTCGCGCATCAACGACGCCGTGTCGTTCATGTGACAGTCACTGAACATCCGACGGCCGAATGGACCGCGCAACAGATCGTGGCCGCCTTTCCGGAAGACACCGCGCCAAAGTGGCTCTTGCGAGACCGCGATGCCATCTACGGTGACGTCTGCCAGCGCCGTGTCGCCGGCATGGGCATCACAGAGGTCGTCTCGAGTCCGTCGAGTCCCTGGCAGAATCCATATGTGGAGAGACTGATCGGATCGATACGGCGCGAGTGTCTGGATCACGTCATCGTCCTCAGCGAACGATATTTGCGGCGCGTGCTCATGCGTTATCTTTCCTACTATCATGCGTCGCGAACACATCTGTCGCTGGACAAAGACGCACCGACATCACGACGGACCCAGCACACGACGGAAGGTTCGGTAATCGAGTTCGCGGAAGTTGGTGGATTGCACCATCGATACGAGCGACGCGCTGCCTGACGCAAGCAGGATGCGTCGCGCGGGGGCGCTGCCTCGGTAATACCGTTGGCGCGGCGCTTGTACTGGCGTGATGCCGCCGCGTCGATGGATACGCTGATCGATGCTGTCGCACTGAAGCGCCGTCAAGCGATCACCGCCGCAACGGATGTGGCTCAGAACGCGGCGGCCCGACTTTGGCGAGGGCCTTGCGGATCACGGCCGCTCAGCGTATGCACCGCGTCGGCTGGCGTCAAGCGATCGCAACGCAAGCCAGCCTGGAACGGTATGATGACCGTTCATGAGACCCTGCCTTCTCGCCGCGCTGTCGATGACGGCAGGCACAATCCTCTCCATCCCGCAACAGCCGCCGCGAGACTGGATCGACCGCGACACCGGACATCACGCGGTTCGGCTGACCGACGATGCCGGCGGATCGACGCTGTACTTTCACGACAATGCCTTCTCGCCCGACGGCGACACGCTGATGGTCAATACGCCAAATGGAATCGCCGTCATCGATGTCGCGAAGATCGGCACAGACGGAGCAAAGCTGCAAATCGTCGCTCCCGGCGCGCGCGGCGGGTACTTTGCCCGGCGGACGCGAGAGATCTACTTCGACGACGCCGCCAATGCCGGTGGCCGCGGTGGCGGGACGCTCAAGGCCGTGAACATCGACACCAGGCGAATCCGCGGCGTGCCAAACGCCCGTGGACTGGTGAACGCGGACGAGAGCCTGTCGGTCGTCAAGAACGCGAACGCCGCCGACCTTGACGGCAAATACGCGCGCCCTCCGACCCGCCCGGTCCTTCCACAACTGCAGCGCATGTTCCCAGGCAAGACCATGGAAGATCTCACGCCCGATCAGCAGTACTCCGTCACCAAGGAGGACGGCCTGGCGCGTCGCGCGCTCAATCCTGGTCTGCAGTCGTTCGTATTCACGAACCTGAAGACCGGCGCCTCGTGGGAAACCGGCTTTCAGTACGGCGACCTGAATCACATGCAGTTCAATCCCGTTGATTCGCAGCTGTTGCTGTATTGCCACGAAGGCACGTGGCACGAGTTGGACCGCACATGGACGATCCGGAGCGACGGCAGTCAGATGCGGCTGATCCACAAGCGGACGATGGACATGGAAATCAACGGCCACGAGTGGTGGAGCTGGGACGGCAAGACCGTGTGGTTCGATCTCCAGACGCCGCGCAGTCAGGTCTTCTGGATCGCCGGCGTCAAGATGGAAACCGGCCAGGCCGTCCGCTATCACATCGAACGCGACTGGTGGGGCGTGCACTTCAACAGCTCCCGCGATGACGCGCTCTTTGCCGACGATGGCGGCGATCCGTCTCAGGTCGCGTACTCGACCAACGGCATGTGGATCAATCTGTTCCGCGTGCAACCGAACGGCACGGTGACGCGCGAGAAACTGTTCAACATGTCGCGGCACAACTACGTGACCGGGCGCGGCGGCGTCGAACCCAACGTCCACATCACGCCCGACAAGAAATGGGTGGTCTTCACCGGCCAGTTCGCGCCGGGCCAGCGCCACGTGTACGCCGTCGAGATCAAAACTCCAGTCGCACCTTGATCTGCCCCACACGTGGAGTGTTGCTCTGCGAGCTGACCCTGCCGAAATTCTCGTTGGTGATGTTGGTCTGGATGCCGCCGAAAACGACCGTGTTGAACACATTGAACAGGTCGACGCCGAGCCCGAGCTTGACGTGTGAGACGCGGACATCGCGGCGAACGCTGAGATCCTGGTTGAACGAACTCGGGTTGCGGAGATCGAAGGCGAGGGCCCTTGGGGTGTTTCCGTACGTGAACGCCGCAGGCGACTGGAACGCGTTGCGGTCGATGTAGGAGGGCGGGTTCGCGCCAAGCACGTCGCCGTCCCCGTAGTCGCCATTGATGCGCACGGCGCCGGTGAAACTCGGATTGAAATCGGCGTAGCAGGTGCCGGCATTCGGAAGATTGCATGCGGCGCCAATCGAACCGAGCGGACGGCCCGAGCGGAACTGCGTGATTCCCGAGATCTGCCAGTCCTTCACCATCGCGCGCACGACCGTGTTGCCGCTGCCCGGCCTGCCGTCAGCGCCGAACGGCACGTTGTAGACGACCATCGCATTCCAGACGTGCGGCTGATCGTTGGCGCCGACGGACCAGTCCTGGTCGAAGTTGTAGCCTGTCCGCGCGGCCAGATTGTCGGTCGTCCGGCTGAACGTGTAATTGAGACTCACCGTCAGACCGTCGTCCGATCGCCGCTTCTCGACGGTGAGCTGCAGCGAGTGGTAGTTGGACCGTGCGACGTCGCCGTAGACGTCGGTCACGCCCGAGTACTGCGGGAAGGGCCGCAGCATCTGCGCGATCGTGCCGGAGAAATTCGCGTACGGCATTGCGACGCCGGACACGATCGCTTGTGCGGCGGCGATGTTGGCGGGTGTCGCCGGCTGCGTTAGCAGATTGCCCAGGACGAGATAGCGCGGATCGAGCTGATTCGCGTAGAATCCGCGTCCGCTGCCACCCAGGAAATCGCCGTGGCTTCCGGCGTACGTCGCGCCGAACGTGAGCGTCCTCGCGAGGCCGTACTGCAAGCCCGCATTCCAGTTCTGATAGCGCGGTGGTCGCCCGCCGATTTCCGGATCGCCGTACGTGACGCCGCCACCGGTTCCTCGTCCGGCGACGAAGCCGGTATTCAGCGTCGGGTCGAAGAAAGGCGGCGGCGGATAGGCGGGGACGCCGTTGTTCCAGTTGTACGCGGGATCGAAGCCGTTCGCACTCGGAAAGCTCGCGTTGGCCGAGAAGCCGAGCGTGCCCGTGCCGTTGCGCGCGCCGGCGCGACCGCCCACGGCACCGCGGCGGGAATAGTTGATCCCATACGCCGCGCGCAGGACGGTGCGATCGTTGACACTGTACGCGAGGCCCAGCCGCGGGCCGATCGCCCCGTAAAACGTCTTAATCGGCGTCCGGCAGTGGCAACTGTTCGGGCCGTCGCCGGCGAATACGATCGCGCCGCGGTAGCCGCCGATCGCCGGATTCGGCAATCCCGGATCGAGGAAGGACCACCGATCGTGCACCTCGACGTACGGCTTCATGATGTCGTAGCGCAGACCGAGGTTGAACGTGAGGTTCGGCCGCACCTTGAAGTTGTCTTGCGCCCAGAACGCGTAGGCGTAGAAACGTCCGCTCGTAGCAACCTCGGAATCCTGGACGACGGTGGTGGCGTTCAGCTCGCCGAGCAGAAAACTCGCGTAGGCGTTGCCGGTGGTCGTGAGGAGCGTGCCGGCCGCATTGAACCCGGCGGTCTGCACGTTACTGAAGCCGAAGGTTGCAAGGCTGCCGTACGTGCGCTCGCGCTCGTCGGCGTCCATGCGCTGCGCCTGCGCACCGAACGTGGTCGCATGTTTGCCATGAGTCCAGTTCAGATTGTCCTGGACCGTATAGTTGTTCAGATATTCCGTGAAGGCTCGCGCGTCGGTGCCGCGCCACTGCGTCGGCGCGTTGGGGCCGGCAAACGCAATCTCCGGAAACGACGAATCGGCCTCGCCCGGCGGCAACCCGCGCAGACCGGCCTTGATCGGATACTGGCCGTCGATCGTCGCGTTGAAAATCGGCACTGACAGGCGCGAGAACCCGAGGCTGGCCTGGTTCACCCACCTTGAGCTCACGACGGACGTGTGCCTGATCTGAGCGCTCGTCGGAATCTCTTCGACCAGGCGCGTCTCCGTATACGGCAACGGCAACGCCGTTTGCGGATTGGTGCCGCCACGGAACGGCGTCGACTGGCCGCGCTTGCCGTGCGCGAACAGCACGGACATCTGCTGCCGCGCGCTGACCTTCAGATCGACTTTTGCTGTGACGTTGTTGTTGTTGAAGCTGATTGGCAGCGCGCCGCCGAGATAGTTGCTCTGCAGGCCGGCGTTGGTTGGAGTGGGCAGGAACGATTGGAAATATCGTGAGATCGATGAGATGCGATCCTGCGGGATGACGTTGCCGGGGAACGGATCGCGGACAAAGCCGGTGCCGTTGGGATTCGGCCGCGTCGTGCGCGGATCGTAGATTGTCACCGGCAGCGCGCTGAAATCGCCGTTGCGCTCAGCGAGCGTGGGAATCGACGTCAGCACCGAATCGGTCTGCCGGCGGTCGCGGTAGCCGTCGTACGCCATGAAGAAGAACGCCTGGTTCTTGCGGATCGGACCGCCGAGCATCGCCCCGTACTCGTGCTGGTTGTCGTCGGGTTTGACCGCCGCGAAGAAGGCCTTCGCATCGAGCGCCTTGTTCCGAAGGTACGCGAACCCGCCGCCGTGGATGATGTTCGTTCCAGATTTGACGACGTAGTTGGATGCGCCCTGGCCGCTGAACATCACGGCGGTGCCGCTCGTCTCGACCTGGAACTGATCGATCGCTTCAACCGACATCCCGAACGACAGATTCCGGCCTTCGCCCTGCACGACCGCATTGGTGATGGGGATTCCTTCCACGTACATGTCAGTCGTGAAGTCCTGACCGCCCATGACGTTGCCCCAGCGTCCGATCGACTGCACACCCGGCATGAGAAACATGAACGCCGTCGGATCGCGGGGTCCACCGGTGTTCATGACGAGCGGGAGCGCGGTGTAAACCTCGTTTCGAATCGTCTGACCGAGCCGCGCGTCGGCGGTGGCGAGCGGCGGCGACGCGGCCGTGACGACGACCTCCTGTGTGATGCCGCCCACCTCCAGCGTCACATTCAGTCCAACCACGCTCAGCGCATCGACGATGATTCCGTCGCGGACGAAGGTCCGAAAGCCGTCGAGCGAAACGGTCACGCGATACTGACCGGGAGCAAGCGGCATCAATGCGTAGACGCCAGCCTCCGTCGTCGGCCTGACAGTGGCGATACCGGTCGCGACGTTGGTCGCCGTCACGGTCGCGCCTGGAATCGCCGCGTTGGACGTGTCGACCACGGTTCCTTGAATCGAACCGCTTCCGCCGATCTGGGCGCTCGAGATCGTTGGTGTGAGCAGCAAGAGCGTCGTCGCGAGCAACCCGACCACCGTAGGCATAACAGGCTCCCGGTCTCGTTTATCGCTACGCTGCGCTGAACCCTACGCCTGGGTCACATCGCTGTCAAAGGATGAACTTGCGATTGCACGGGCCGCCGGTGTTAAGTAAGGGCCCGCAAGTGACCTTGACGGAGGTGCACAGTGACAGCTGCTGCCGCACGCATCCGCTTATCGTACCGGCGTGGTTTGTCGATTTCTCTCGCCCTCATGATGTCGGTCGTCGCGGCGCAGGCCGGCGCACAGGAATTTCGCGCGACGATGATCGGTCGCGTCACCGACGAGCAAGGCGCCATCGTGCCTGGCGTGACGATCGCGGTCACGAATGTCGACACGAACGCGAGCCTGACGACCGTGACGAACGAGAGCGGGGTGTACACCGCCACGCCCCTTCAACCCGGGACGTACCGCATCGCAGCGGCGCTCCCGGGCTTCAAGACGTTCGTACGAGAAGCCATCGTGCTCCGCACGGCCGAGACCGGCACCGTCAACATTCAGCTCCATCTCGGCGACGTCGAGGAAACTGTGACGGTTGTGGGCGGCTTGACGGCGGTCGAAAGCAGTCAATCGACGCTCGCGCAAACGATGGAAAACAAACGTGTGTCGGAGCTGCCGCTCAACGGCCGCCAAGTGTACATGCTGCTGCAGCTCACGGCCGGCACGTTTTTCACGCAGACGACGTTTGGCAGTACAGGGTTCTCTGGCACGCGCGCCTGGGACACGAACGGCAACATCTCAATCCATGGGAGCCGAACCGGCAACAACGAATTCCTGCTCGACGGCGCGCCGAATTCGGCCACGGGCGGCTGGCAATACGCGCCGCCGGTGGATGCCATCGAGGAGTTCAAGGTACAGACCGCGAGCGTCGACGCGTCCTACGGCCGTACGAGCGGCGGCGTCGTCAACATGACGCTCAAGTCGGGCGCGAACGCGTTCCGCGGCTCCGCGTTCACCTTCTACCGCGGCAACGCGCTCGACGCCAACAGCACACAGAACAATCGCAACGAGATCCCGAAATCCGGGCACCGCTTCGTCGATGGCGGCGGCGTGTTGAGCGGGCCCATTCAGCGCGACCGGACCTTCTTCATGGGCGGGTATCAAGGCTTCAACGAGAACATCCCGTTCCCGCGAACGTCGACCGTGCCGACTCCGCTGCAGCGGCTCGGCGACTTTTCGCAGACGTTCAACAGTGTCGGCCAACTCATTACGGTGTACGACCCGCTGACCACGCGGCCGGATCCGAGCAGGCCGGGCCGGTTCATTCGCGATCCCTTTCCGAACAATCAGATTCCGCAGGGACGAATCAGTCCGGTCGCGCTGGCGCTGCTCCGCTACATTCCCATGCCGAACGTCACCGGCGAGTCATTCACGAACGCGAACAACCTCGCGGCATCGCCAAATCTCGGGCTCTATCGGTACAACTCGTATCTGACACGCATCGATCACAAGTTCAGCGACAGGCATCGCGTGTTCGTCACGAGCACCGCCAACTGGGGCGTCGAGTTCCGCAACGGCAACGGCTTTCCGGTGCCGGCCTTGCGCGGTGAATGGCCGAAGCATCGCAACCACTACATGGACACGTTCGACGACGTGTTCACCATGAGCTCGAACACGCTGCTGAATATTCGAGCGTCGTACGATCGGTTCAATGACTACAATCCGAGAACCTACGCGGACCTCAACGAAGATCTCGGGATCCAGACGCCTTTCCAGAACATCGGGCAGTACCCGTACATCACGATCGACAGCTACCAGGATTTCTTTCCTGGCGTGTTCAGTCAAACCTTGAACAACATCTACTCCGTCCAAGCGTCCGTTTCAAAGACCGCCGGCCGGCACTTCGTCAAACTTGGCGGTGAGCTCCGGAACTATCGGCTCGATCGTGTCTCGCTCGGCGACGCAAACGGCCGGTTCGATTTCAGCAGGGGCTTCACGCAGCGCGATCCGCAGTCGGGCGATGCCACGTCCGGCAATGCGTTCGCGTCGTTCCTGCTCGGATATCCCTCGGGAGGCGGCGTCGACATCAACACCACCAGTCAACGGCAGTATCTCTATGATGCGGCGTTCATTCAGGACGACTGGAAAGCGACCACGCGCCTCACGATCAACGTCGGCCTGCGCTGGGATTTCCAGGCGCCGCCGACGGAGCATCGCGATCAGCTCACTATCGGTTTCGACCGCGCGAGCCCCAGTCCGTTCAGGGTTCCGGGCCTCGATCTGAAAGGCGGCCTCCTCTTCGCCGGCGTCGACGGCAATCCGCGGTATCCCTACAAGCGCGACTACGACAACTTTCAGCCGCGTGTCGGCGCCGCATACCAGCTTCACGACCGCATGGTCCTGCGCGGCAATTACGGCCGATCATTTCTGCCGCTTACGGGCAGCGGCGAGGAAGGCATCAACCAGACCGGCTTCAGCCGGCGAACGGGCGTGATCTCGTCGATCCAAACCGGCATTCCGTTCAACACGCTCGAGCGGCCGTTTCCCGAAGGACTCCTCGAGCCCTTCAACGGATCGCAGAAGCTCGCGACGAATATCGGCAGCGGCCTGTCGTTCCTCAATCCGAGTTTCGAGACTCCGTACGCCGATCAATGGTCCGCCGGTGTGGACGTCGATCTGCCGTGGACGATCCGCGTCGACGCGGCGTACGTCGGCAATCGTGGAAGGAAGCTGCCGATCAACGGCCACGCGATCAACGAAGTCCCGCTCGCCGAGCGCGAGAAGGCCATCGAGCGGCTCGGCGGCAATGCCTCGTATTTGTCGACCCTCCTACCGAATCCATTTGCGGGTCTCGTGCCCGGGACAATCCTCAACAACGACACGGTTCAGCGCGGGCAGCTCTTGCGGCCGTATCCGCAATTTCAGGGCATCACGATGGACCGCGTGAACGAGGGCGCCACCCAGTACGACGCGCTGGAGATCGTCGTCACGAAACGGCTCTCGAGTGGGTTGATGGGAGTGGTCAACTACACCTTGTCGAAACAATTCGAGCAGGGCGTGATGGCCGCCGGCGCGACCACGATCAACACCAGCCCAAGCACCAATGCCGGCTACTTGAACAACGGATTCGACGCGAAGCCCTGGCGATCCATCAGTGGCGCTGACCGCACGCATCGTCTGGTCATCACGGCCCTGTACGATCTTCCGTTCGGACGCGACCGCCGCGTCGGCAGCGATCTCACGGGACTGGCGGCCCAGTTGGCGAGCGGCTGGCAGATCAACGTCATCGGCGAAATCCAGTCGGGCACACCGACCGCGACGCCCAACGCGATTCTGCTGCAGCCAACCGCAAAGCTGCCCGACGGCCAGCAGTCGCTCGATCAGTGGTTCGACAACAGCACCGCCACGAATCGGCGGCCAGACGGAGGCTACGCGTGGGCCGTGATTCCGCCGAACGATTTCCGGACCTTGAACGTGCGGTTCAGCGACATCCGCGATCCATGGGAGCCGCAATGGGCATTCTCGGTGTTCAAGAACACTCGCGTCGGAGATCGCGTGATGACGCAGATCCGCATCGAGGCATTCAACGCGTTCAACACGCCCATCTACGGCGCGCCCGACGTTGGCGTCAACTCGAGTCGTTTCGGCAAAGTGACGCCGAACCAGATCAACTTTCCGCGGCACGTACAGCTCGGGCTGCGCGTGTTGTTCTAACCCTCTGGCTGCAACGGCTCTATGTGATGTTCTTCATCGAACTGGGAAGTCGTCGCGTCCACCTGACCGGATGCACGCCGAATCCGACCGCGGCGTGGGTGACGCAGCAGGCCAGACAGATGACGTGGAACTTAGCCGACGGCCCACAGTCGTTCCGCTTCGTGATTCGCGATCGAGACCAGAAGGTCACCGACAGCTTCGATAACGTGTTTCGGAGTGTCGGCATGGACAGCATTCGGACGCCGTTTCGGGCTCCTCAAGCAAATGGCGTCGCGGAGCGGTTTGTGCGGACGGTTCGCTCGGAGTGTCTCGACTGGCTGTTGATCCAGGATCAACGACATCTTGAGCGGGCTATGGCAACGTTCATCGCTCCTTACAATGTCCACCGTCCACACCGAGCGCTGGGACTCCGCCCTCCGCAACCGCCGCGGCAGGCACAGCCTTCTGCATCCGCGGCCGATGGGATGTGCGTTCGGCGTCGGGACCGTCTTGGCGGGGTGATTCACGAGTATTCCGTTGCGGCCTGACCGATTTTCTGCACCGTACAGGGTTTGGCACGATCAACGAGACGAGAGCCACAGTGCCGATGCGCCAGTTGCAGTTTGCGTTGAAAGGTCGGTTCTAACCGGCTTTCACGCGCCGCTTCGAGTTCTCAGAAGACGACCTTCGCGCCAAACTGAATCTGTCGCGGCGTGCCGACGATGCCTGTAATAGTTCCCGCATTGCCCGCGCCGATGGCTGCGTTCGGCAGATCGAATTGAGGTGTGTTGAAGAGATTGAAGCATTCGGCGCGAAATTGCAGCCGCGTGCCTTCCTTGATACCGAACTCTTTGAACAGCGAGAAATCGAAGTTCACGCGCCCGGGGCCGTACAGGATATTCCTCCCCGAATTGCCATAGGTGAATGGCGCCGGCGTCGCAAACGCGGCCGTGTCGAACCAACGGTCTACGGTCGGGTTCGATAACGTGCCGTCGCCTATGCGGTCAGGGCGGCTGCCCGTACCGGTATTGACCGTCGTTGCATTGAGCGTCGGCGTAAACGGCAAACCCGTCTGAAACGTGTTGATGCCGTTGACCTGCCAGCCGCCCAGCACGTATCCCGCCGGCCCGCCGCCGCTCAGCCATCTGTGCTCTTCGCCGAAAGGCAGCGCATAGTTCCAGGCGATGGTCAAACGATGGCGGATGTCGAATGGCGAATTACCGCGATCAGCGAGGCGATTGCGAGGGTCTTGTGGCAACGGTCCGTCCGCGCCACCGCCGAAACTTTGACCCACCGTGTCTATCGAATGGCCCCAGGTATACGAGAGCAAGCCGCTCAACCCGCGAGTCAACCGCTTCGTGGCGCTGAATTGAAGCGCGTGGTATTCGGCGGTACCGTCAGACACGGCCCACGTCACATCGGCCAGCGTGGGACGCACGGCAAAAAACGGCCTGCGATTGTTGACGGGTCCCGATCCCGGCACCGCTTGATTGAGGTTGTAGGTGGTATCGAGATGGCGACCGAGGTTGCCGACATACGAAATTTTCAGCAACAAGGACCAAGGCAATTCGTGTTCGACTGTCAGATTGAACTGTTCGGCATAACCGGGCCGATAGTTCGGGTCAACGCCGATGACGCTGCCGGTGGGATGGTCGGCAAGGGTCAGATCGAGCGCCGGTATCGTTGGAAAGCCGTCGCTGACGCGCTGCGTGACGAATTGGGTGCCGGGGCTGAAGCTATAGATCGGTCCGAAGGGCACATGGCGCTGCAACCGCAACGCGTTGCCGCCGTGCCCCGCCGTGTTCCAGAAGATACCCGCTCCGCCGCGCGCGACGGTGTGTTGTGCAACCTGATAGGCGAAGCCAAGACGCGGCGCAAAGGCCTTCTTGAAGGTCTTGACACCTGCGGTTTCGCTCACGCCGTTGCGGCCGGCGACCAGGACTGTAGCCGTCGTCGGATCGAAGTTGGCCCACAAGTTCGACGTTTCGCTGGGAGGCGTGTCGAGCTCGTAACGCAGCCCGAGGTTCAACGTCAGCGTTTCGGTCGCGCGCCAGTCATCGCCGACATAGGCGCTGTACTCAGTGCTGCGAATCGCCGCATCAGCCAGCAGATAATCCTGCTCGATCAAGCTCGGCGCGCCGAGCAGAAACGACGCCATCACGTGTCCGCCCGTGTTGTTCGCCGGGTTGTTGGTGATGTTCGGCGTGAAGTTGAAACGGCCGTTGCCGCGATTCGTCTGAAACTCGCCCATGTGCCGTCGCCGCACGTCGAAGCCGGCTTTGATCGTGTGCTTGTCGCCGGCAGCGATCAGATTGGTCACGTATTGAAACGTTCTTTCGTGCCGCAGAATTGGCAGCGAGCGGCTCTGACCGATGCCCGTATAGCCCGCCGGGCTGAAAATCGGGATGCCATTCTGCTCGTCCTGCTGGTTCGCGTTGGGCACGCCGAGCTGTTCGCCGAGTTGATCGCCAGGTGCGACGTCGGCTTGCGTGAAATCGAGATTGAAGTGGTTGTACCCGCCGCGCGAGTCCAGAACCAGACGCGGCGAAAACACATGCACCCAGCCGAACACGGCGTGCTCCGCGAGCAGGGCCGAGGGACCCGCGAAGGTGTCCTCGTTGCCGAGGCCGACGGCTTTCGACAAACCGGGAAGCTGGACCGCAGGAAACGTGTACGGGTTGATCGTTGCGGTCTTCGACCAGGAATAGCGGGCGAGGAAGTTGTTCCGTTCGCTTTGCGTGTGATCGATGCGCACGTCGAACTGATTCCAATCCTGCGTACGCGACGGGGTTGTGACCAGGTTGTTGGCCAATGCCGAAGACGTTGGCATCGGATACGCGTTCATCAGCTTGGCCGTCACCGGGTCCCACCGGCTTTGCGGAATGACGTTGCCGGGGAACGGCTGGCGCGACATGCCCCCGCCGGGGAGCACGAGCGTCGTCAGCGGGTCGTAGATCGCTCCCGGCAGCTCGCTGAAGTCCCCCTGCCGCATCTTCAGTGTGGGGACGGTGTTGACGAACACGCGCCCTAATGTTTGACGGAACCCGTCGTAGTCGGCGAAGAAGAAGGTCTTGTTCGTGATAATCGGTCCGCCAATCGCGCCGCCGAATTGATTCTGCTTGAGCGGCGGCTTCTTTTGCCCGGCGCGGTTGGCGAAGAAATTGTTGGCATCGAACCGGTCGTTGCGCACGAATTCGTAGGTCGCGCCGTGAATCTTGTTGCCGCCGGACTTCGTGACGACATTGACCTGTCCGCCGGGATTGCGCCCTTGCTCAGCGGAGAAGAGGTTGGTCTGAACCTTGAACTCCTTGATCGCTTCCACGTTCGGGCGTACGACGATCACCAGCGTCAGCCTGGTGTTGTTGTCGATGCCATCGTAAAGATAATTGTTCGAGTTTTCTCTGTTGCCGTTGACGAACAGCTCCGTGCCGGGTCGCAGGTCGTCGGGCCGCGTCCCGCTCATGATCGTGCCGCGCATGCCGGAGCCCGCGCCCGACACGCCGGTACTGAGCGTGGCAAGTTGCACGAAGTTGCGTCCGTTGAGCGGCAGATCCTGCACCTGTTTTTCCTCAATCACGCTGCCGAGCACGGACGATTGGGTTTCGAGCAGCGGTGCTTTGCCCTCGATCAGAAGGCTCTCGCTGACCAGCCCGACTTCCAGATCCAAGTCAATCTGCGCGCGTTGATTGACTTGCAATTCCACGCCCGTGCGCTCGACCTTGCGAAAACCAGAAAGTTCAGCGGTGAGCCTGTAGCGACCGGGTTGCAGCGATGTGAAGATGTATGTGCCGCTGTCCGTGGTCGTGGTTGAGCGGCTGACGCCGGTGGCTTCGTTAGTCAGCGCGACTGTGACGCCTGGCACGACGCCGCCGGAACTGTCTTTGATCGTCCCGACCAAGTCCGCCGTGGTGACCTGCGCGCTTGCCGTAGCCGACGAGATGAATAGTAGAGAACCCAGGGCTAGAAATAGCGCGAGTTGCTCTGGCCTGCGTTTCATGCCGTCCTCCTAATCAGTCACTTGCGGTCCTCGCGGCGTTTGGCTACTCGTAATGTCCAACAACTCGATCGGAATGCGTCGGCACACTCAGCAACAACATCGACCGCGAGGTTCGGGCCGAGACTTTCCGAGTGGAACCCTTTCGGACGGTTGGCTTGAAGCCGGTTCAAAACACCTTTCTTCGTCTCGCGCTGTTCTGAACGGCTCAACGATCATGCGACTGCTGCGCCCGGCCGGGTCACGCGGCTGGCCGGTGGTAGTACTTCAACAGACCACCCAGCCGCTCACGACACGCGATGGTTCCGTCACGGCGATGGGCGCCCGGGTCGATGATGAGCTGATTCTGGAGTCCTTGATGGTTCCGTTCGCCGTGATAGTGCGCGACGAACTCTCGGATCGCCCGGCGTAATGAGGCTTCGCCGATGAGGATAAGCCGATCGAGGCACGATTCCTGGATCGTCCGCACGAAGCGCTCGGCGAACGCGTTGAGGTTCGGCGAGCGCGGTGGCAGGCGGACCGTCTGAACGCCAGCTGCCGCCAGCGTCTCCCGAAACGCCTTGCTGAACAACGGATCGCGATCGTTCAGCACGAAGTGCTTCCCGATGAGGAACCCATCGACCGCATCGGTGACCTGACGCCCGCACTGCACCACCCAGGCGCTGTCGGGCTCTGCCATGATGCCGGCAATCTCGACGCGTCGCGTCGCCAACTCGATGACAGACGACACCGCGAATCGCGTAAGCCCGAGGTCCACACCTCCACCGTGAAGAAATCCGCGGCGGCGAGCACGTCCCAGTGTGTTTTCAGAAACTCCTGCCACGATCGTTCGCGTCGGTACGGCCGATTTTGGCGCGAGGCGGTGATGGCGAATCGTACCGGTCAGCGCCGTTTCCATTGCCGAAGCAGTTCAAGGGCGACGGGATGGTTCGGATTCCTCTGCAGCAGCCGTTCGAGCACGGCGATGCCGTCTTTCGGACGGTCGGCGCTGAAATAGATCTTGGCCAACGTCACGTACGCGGCCTCGTACTGCGGCGTCTGCTGCAGCAGGCGTTGGAGAAGGGTAACCGCTGCGTCCGTTTGCCCGCGCGAGACGAGGACCAGCGCGAGGTTGTTGGCCGCCTCTCCGTAATCGGCGCGGCGGGCGAGCGCATCACGGAAATAGCGCTCCGCGCGATCCATGTCGCCGGCGCGGCCAACGAGCAGCCCCAGATTGTTCAGCGCTTCTGGAAAATCGGGCTGCAGCGCCAACGCCTTTTCGTACAGCGTGCGGGCTTCCTGCTCGCGGCCGGTCAGCAGCAGCGCATAGCCCAGATTGTTCAGCGCGTCGGGATAGTCAGGCATCGACCCCAGCGCCGCCCGAAACCGGCTTATCGCCGCATCGAGATCGCCCCCCTGCGCGAGCAGCGCTCCGAGATCGTTGTTGGCCTCAGCGAGATCTGGTTTGAGGACGAGCGCGTGCTCGAACGCTGCACGCGCCTTGACGGTCTCGCCGCTTCTGGCGAGCAGCGTGCCCAGACGATACAACGTGGACGCACCCGGATTCGCTTGGGCCGCGCGCTCGAACACCATCACGGCGGCACGCTCGAGTCCGTTGTCGAGAAGCTCGCGGCCGTACGGCAGGTAATTGCGGAGCGGCAGTCCGGAATAGAACGTTCCAGGAAAGGGGATGGCGCGAGAGAGGCGCTCGGTCGGCGACACGTCGATCGCGCCCGCGTCGCTCACGATCTCGTCGACGTCCACGCGATCACGATAGACCTTCACGACGTTGCCGCTCGCATCGACGAGCAGACCCGTGGGCAGATGCAGGTCCTGGCGATTCATGAACAGATGCCGGTTGAGAACGGCGTAGCTCAGGCTCACTTCAGGCGCGGCAGCATCGACGGCAATGGCGATCGATCCCACGCCGGCCCGGGTCAACGCCGCTGCGCCGCGCTCGAGCGTCTCGCGCGCTGCGCGTGACGCGAGAACCTCTGACGACCACAGAAGTACTATCGCGGGTTTGCCTCTCAGCGCCGCGAGCGAAGAGTCGGGCGCCGGAAAAGGTTCGTACATCCACGTGGCGCGTGGCGGTGACGCCTGAGCGGGAACCGCAGACGTCGTTGTCTTCCCTGCCGGTCGCGGTTTGAACGCCTCCGTTTGGATTTGACCGCCTTCGACGATCCGAATGCGAGCGTTCAGCGGAACGTCGGTCAACACTTGCGCCGCCCCCGAGGGCCAGCTGACCGTCAGCTTCAGGATGCGCTCGCTCGCGCCCAGACCGATCAGCAGCTCCTTCGAATGCTGCGACAGGAATCCGGAACCGCACTGGACGATCTTGGTCCGGTGGACCCTATCGGTGTCGACCGTCACGCGGGCACCGATCGCGTCGCGGTTGCTCCTGGTGCCGCGCAGGCGCACGGCGATCGACGCCGACTTCGCCTCGAAGTCGTTTCGGAAGACGCGAAGCTGCGGCGCCTGCCGATCGGCCATCACGACGAGATCCGGATCACCGTCGCTGTCGATGTCGAGCACCGCAAACGATCGGCCGTCCTGATCGAGGTCGAGGCCGACGGTTCCGGAGATCTCGTCGTAGCTGCCATGTCGGTCGTTGCGCAGGAACACGTTGCGCTGGCGGCTCGCGATCGAGCCGTGCACCAGCAGCTGGTTGATCGCGCGCCACGCATCGTCGTACGGCGTGCCCGGTACGCGCGTGAGTGGCGAGCGCGCCACGACCTGACGCCAGAAGAACCCCTCGAGATCGGCAGCCGGCGCGGGAGATGTGCGTGTCAGCATGCCGTTGACGACGTACAGGTCGTCCCAGCCGTCGCTGTCGAAATCGAACGCGTCCGACGACCACGCCCAGCGTCCCATCGCGGCGTGCGCGTCGAGCGTCTTGTCCTCGAAGCGTCCGTTTCCCAGATTCCGAAACAGAGAGTTCCCGCGCACGTGCCGGCGATAGAGCGCACGCACCTCCGGCGTTGCGTCGTGCATGAACGCGGGCGCCGACGTGATGCGCCGTCCGGGCGCACTCCACATGTTGCCGGTGTAGATGTCGATCAACCCGTCGTTGTCGTAGTCGAGAAATGCGACGCTCATCCCGGCACCGTAATCGAGCACGCCCGCCGAAGCGGCGACGTCCTCGAACGTCACCTTGCCGTCACGCGGCCCGAGGTTGTGATACAGGTTCTTGGTTCCGAAGTCGTTCGCGATCAGAAGATCCGGCCAGCCGTCGCCGTCGTAGTCGGCCCAGGCCGCCGCGAAGTGATAGCGATCGTTTCCGGCGTCGAGTCCCGCTTCGTGTGTGGCGTCGACGAATCGTCCGCGGCCGTCATTGCGAAAGAGGACACCGGGCGGTCCGTTGCGCGCGTCGTAGTACGGCGCCGGCGTGCCCGCCTTGTCCTCGCCGGCGCCGAAAAAGTACGAGTAGACGCACACATACAGATCGAGAAAACCATCGCGGTCGTAGTCCGCCATCGTGATCGACGTCAGCACGCCCTGCAGCGGCCGCGCGAATCGAAACGCGTCCGGCACAGGCGTGAAATGCCCTTTGCCGTCGTTGATGAAGAGAAGCAGGTTGGTCGACGTCGCGACGACGAGATCCTGATCGCCGTCGTTGTCGACGTCGGCAAAGAGCGACTGCGCCGTGTCATCCAGGACGCCGACACCCGCTTGGTCCGTGATGTCCTCGAAGGTCGAGTCACCGCGATTTCGATAGAGGCGATTCGGCAATCCGGCCGGCTGCGCGACGTACAGGTCGTCGAGTCCATCTCCATCCGCATCTCCGACCGACACGCCTTGATGGCCGTTCGAGTCGCGCGTCAGCACCGAGTCGAACGTCGCCATCCACGAGTCGAGATCGATGTTGAGTTGGCGGCGGAACGAGTCGTTGCCACCGAGCGCCGCCGCGGTGATCTCGGTGAAGATTGGCTGTCGCGCGCGGCTGACCAGATGCGACGCTGCCGTCCATCGAACGACCTGCCAGCCCGACGCGTTTCGCCGCCATCCCATCTCCCACTCGCCGACGTGCTCCACGCGGTACGCTGTGGTCCCGGCGCCGACGATGTCGTAGCGGACGGTCGTGCGGAGACTTGGCGGCGGATCGCCGGGGGCGTCCGGTTCGATGGCGGTGATGAGGAACTCCGCGACCGTGACGTCACGGAAATCGCCGGTCAGCCGCCGCAGTTCCGCCGCAAACGCGCGAGCGTCGAGCGTGGCATCTCGCGGCAGATCGCTCGCCCTGCTTACCGCGAGCGGCGCCTGATCGTCTGCAGCGTCCTCGATCGGGAGCAGCCGTGCGCCGCGGAAGCCGGGATCAAGCAGCCGCGCGGCCACGGCCGCGGCCTGGGCTCCGCCGACGCGAAGCGCCTCGGACCACTCGCGCAGCCGCGCGTCGAGCTCGGCTGCCTGACGCTCGAGCGGGAACCCATCGTTGCCTGGTTCGAGCTGTTTCAGAAATGGCTCCGCCGATTCCGAAACCGCGAGCTTGGGTCGATAGTCGGCTTGCTTCTCTACTTGCGCTGTTCCACGAAACACGGCACACGCCGACAGAAGGCCTGCGATGAGGAGCCGCTTCGTCCGCGGTACGCACTGCAACGTCATCGACCAGCGCCGGCTCGAGGGATGCTCGATGAATCCGAGAGCTTGAGAACATGGAGGCGGTCGCTCGGAAGCTGTTTCCAGCCCCAGCGACGCCCGCCTGGCACGCGGATCTCGACGTCGACGGGACCCGCATAATCGCCGAGCCCGAAGTACGCCCGCAGGTCGTTTTGCGAGAGGAAGCTCCCGCCCGAACGGATCTCGCGGATCTGTTTTGCGCCTCCGCCGCTGACCGTCACTTTCGCGCCGATCGCGAATCGGTTTCCGGTTGCGGCCACGGCGCGCACGGCCACCCAGTGGTGCCCGGTCGCCTGCCGATTCTCCAGCAACGTCGGCGACCCGTCCGTGTTGCTGACGACGAGATCGAGATCGCCATCGTTGTCGAGATCTCCGACGGCAAGGCCGCGGCCAACCGCCGCGATCTGCAGGCCCGCGCCGGCGCGTTCCGACACGTCGCGGAATCGGGTGCCGAGGTTCAGGAGCAGCTGGTTCTTCTGGCGATAGGTTTCGCCGAGCCGCGGGAATCGGTCGATGTCCGAAAAAATGTGGCCGTTGGCGAAGAACAGATCGAGCTTTCCGTCGAGGTCGGCGTCGAAGAAGGCAGCGCCCCATCCCATGCGGTTAAACGTGGGGGCCGCGATGCCCGACTGCGTACTCGCGTCCTCGAAGTGCCTGCCATCGACGTTGTGATACAGCGTGTAGCGATCGTGCGCGAATGTCGTGAGCACTAAATCCATCCGCGAGTCGCCGTCGTAGTCCCCAGCGTCGACGCCCATCCCCGCCTGGGCGCGCGCCTCGCCGTTCACCGCCACGCCGGTCTCGAGTCCGACGCTTTCGAAGCGGCCGTTCCCGAGGTTGTGATAGAGGAAATTCGGGTTCGAGTCGTTTGCGACGAATAGGTCGATGAACCCGTCGTCATCGTAATCGGTCGCCACGACGCCGAAGCCGTACGCACGTGACAGATCGGAGAGGCCGTGCGCGTCAGTGACCTCCACGAACCGTCCGTTGCCGGCATTTTCGAAGAACAGATCGGACTCTCCGGGAAGTCCAGTCGGCCCGACCATGATGTGTGGCCCGTTGCGCCATTGGAGCGTCCGCTGCGCCCGCACGACGGATTCCCACGTCGTGTCGACGTAGCGCGCGACGTAAAGATCCAGATCGCCGTCGCCGTCCGCATCGAAGAACGCACATCCTGTGCTCCAGCCGCCGGCAGCGACGCCGGCGCGGGCCGCCACATTCTCGAACGTGCCGTCGCCACGGTTGCGGAACAACGCGTTCGGGCCCCAATTGGTCACGTAGAGATCGAGTCGGCCGTCGCCGTCGAAATCGCCGACGCACGCGCCGCTGCCCCAGGCCGCGAGATCCACGCCGGCCTGCCTGGATACGTCCTCGAACTTCCATCCTCCGAGGTTGCGATACAGGGCATTGCGATGTGGGACGCGCTCACGCGTCGGAGTGAGCTCTGCTGCCGTCACTAAATAGATGTCGAGCAGTCCATCGCCGTCGTAGTCGAACAGGGCGACGCCGCCGCACGCCGATTCGAGGATGTGATCCTTGGTGGGTCCGCCGCAATACATCTTCCACGGCAGCTGTGCACCGACGTCAAACGTCACCGGCACGGGGGCGCCGTCTTCGGGTAATGGCATGTTCGCCGGCGCGGGCCCCATCGATGACGCGTGGCCGCCGTACGCAGGATCTTTGGGCTTCGTCTGGCTGAAGCTTCCTTGGAACGGGAGGCCAAGCGCGACGTCGGCCTCGAGTTGAGCTCGCGCTTTTTCGAGGAGCGCGAGGGCGGACTGGATCGCGGAGGCGACGCGTTGAGTATCTGCCGATGCGAGCGAAGTGAGCTCGACTGCCGCGCGACGAAGATCACTTCGCAGCGACGGATCCAGAATCGTCGTTGCGGCGCCCATTGCGTCGAGACCGCGGCTCGCCTCCTGAAGCGCGCGTCGAACCTGATCGGCCGTCGCTTCAGGGCGAGCCTGTTGCAGCCGGCTGACCGCGTCGCGCTGTAATTGCAGAAGCCGCGTGCGCTCCTGCGCGTCCGCCCTTGCCTGCTGCGCTGCGTCGGTCGGCACGTAGGCCCCGATCGCGCCGAGCGACGCGGTCGACGCGAGCACAACCGCACGGCCTACTCCAGCCGCACGAACCCAACGGGTCCAGACGCACATGACCGCAGTGAGTTTACGTCCGACCAATGCAGGGCTCGAAGGCGCGTGCGCCCTCGAGCCCCGATGTCGAACTCGTCCTGATCCTAGAACGTCACGCGCGTGACGAGCTGCAGCGTGCGCGGCGGCGCGACGCCGCTGATCGTTCCGAATCCGTTCCGCTGCACCAGATTGCCCTGCGCATCGTACGGGAGGTTGGTGATCGTCCGATCCGTCAGGCTCCTGAAGTTCGCGGTCGCGTTGACGGTGGTGAACTGGACGGTGTCCAGCACGTTGAACATGTCGAGTCGGATCTCGAACTTCATCCCGTGCGCGATCGGGAAATTCTTCGACACCGACAGGTCGAGATTGTTGAGCGGCGGTTCGCGCGCGAAGTACCGTGGCGTTTCGTCGCCCCTGCTGCCCGGCTGCGGCGGCGCGAAGCACGATGTGTTGGTGAACTGCTGATACGGATCGCTGCTCCATCCGCGACCCGGATCGCAGGTGAGGGCGATCCGCGCGTTCGGATTGCCGTCTGTTCCGGTCAGGTTCGCAGCGCCGATGCCGGGAATCGAGAAGTTGACCTGGTAGGGTCGTCCGCTGGTCCATCGATAGACGCCGGAGAGCTGCCAGTCATTCGCGAGGAGACCAAGCCCTTTCCGGTCGGTCGCCTTCGGCGTCTGGTAGATCGCGTTCACGGTGAAGTTGTGAGTCCGGTCGTAGTTCACGAGGCCGTAGTCCAGGTGTCTCGTCTGCTCCGGACTGAGATTCGGCACGCCCGCGGCAAAGTCGTCGTTGTTGATCGCTTGTGCCTTGCTCCACACCCAGAAGCCGGACACCATGAAGCCGCGATCGAACCGGCGCGTCACCGATGTCTGGAGCGCCTTGTAATCCCCGTAGCCGCCGTAGTCCCACATCCGGATGTTGCCGAATCCGCGGTACGGCCGCAGGAAGTCGTTCGGCAGTGCCGTGGCACCAGGAACCGAGCTTGGAACGCGCGTGGGATCCTGGTTCTGTGGCTGGAACGTCGCGCCAAACGGCAGGGCGTTGATCTGCACCTGCCGCAGCAAGTCGCCCGAACTTGAGCCGACGTACGCGACGTCGAGGATCACTTCCTTGACCAGCTTGTGCTGTACGCCGACGTTCCACTGATTCACACGCGGCGGCCTGAAGCCGTACGCGGTCGGATTCAGCGACAGCGTCGGGAACGGATCGCCGCCGGCCGAGGTCACGTCCTGCAGCCGGCCCCAGTCGACCCTCGAGTTCAACACGCCGGGCGCGTTGGAGATCATGTCGAACACCATGTTGCCCTGCGGCCGGTCGTAGAAGATCCCGAATCCGCCGCGTACGATCGTGCGCCCTTCTCTCGTCAGGTCATACACGGCGCCGACCCGCGGCGAGACGCGGAACGCGTTGCCGTTCTGCAGCTGGTCGTTGATCCCGTTGCCCGCCTGGAACGTGCCGTTGAAGCGATTCGAGCTTGGCGTGAGGCGCCCGATGAAACGCTCTTCGACCGTGTTCGTCAGCGTCGGAGCGACGCCCTGCGCGATCAGCGTCGGATCCATGCCGCGACGGATGCATCCCGCACCCGGAGCTCCGCCGACGCACACCGGTGTATACAGCAGTGCGGCCGCGTTCGGATTGAACTTGTCCGGCAGGAAGTTCGACGCCTGCAGCGTGGTGTCCCACTGCGGCGACAGGTAGTAGAACCGCACACCGTAATCGAGGGTGACCCGGCCGGTGGGTTTCCAATTGTCCTGCGCGTACCACTCGAAGTTGTGATAGCGCCACTCCGGAAGCGCGTACTTCGAAGCCTGCTGGTAGGAGTTGAACACGCCCGTGGCCGCGTTCGCGTAGCCGAACCCCGTGTCAAAGGGATTGCTCGAGTTGTCCACGAAGTCGATCTGGCTGTTGAAGCTGGCGAAGATGCTCTGCGGCTTGAAGCTGTTCTGGTAGTAGAACCCGGCCTTCGCGGAGTGCGCGCTCCACACTTTCGTCACGTTGGCGATCACGTCGTGCGTGACGTTCTTGTTGGTGAACGGGCCGCGATCGGTTTGGTACTGGCCGGCGTTGCCCGTGCGCCCGGTACCGTTCGGACCGCGGAAGACGAACCACGGAACGTAGTCGGCCTGCACCGCCTGCGGGAACAGCAGCGGCAACGCCGACACGCCGGCGTTCGAACGGAACAACTGCTGCAGCTGCAGTTGGTAGTTCAGCGAGTTCGCGGCGCGTCCCCAACTGAGCTCCAGCGACGTGCTGGAATTGAGGACGCCCGTCGCCGAGAGCAGGTAGTTCGATCCTGGATGAATGAAGAGCGTCGGCGTCGGGAGCTGGTCGCTGCCGTTGCCGGCCCACGTCGTGCCGTATGCCTGCAGGATTTCTTCCTTGTCCTTCATGTACCTGCCGGTAATCCGCCATCTGTCGGTTGGCTGGAAGTCCATACGCAGCAGCTCTTCGCGGCGCGGTGCCTGGTCGGGGACCTGGCTCGTGAAGTTCAACCCGCTGCCGCCCGAGAAGTTCGCGGTCGGGAAGATGTTGAGAGCGGCCAGTCCCGGCGCATAGAGGCGGCTCTGCGGAATCCGGCCCAGAACGCCGCCGTCCTGGAAGCAGCCTCGCGTGTCGGACGCGCTGCACGGCAGGCCCGTCGTGAAGTCACGAATGTACGGGAACGGGTCGCCGCTGCTGTCGACGCTTTGTGAGAAATCACCGCGCCGTTCGAGCGCCGTCGGCACGCGCGCGTTGTGCACGGTCGGCGGATTGGTGCGGCGCTGGAACTCCTCGCTCCAGAAGAAGAATAGCTTTTTCTTCTCTTCGTTGAAGCCCGGGAACGCGACCGGTCCGCCGATCGTGTACCCGGAGTCGTTGCGCGACGTCTTCGGTTTCGGGACCTCTGGTGTCTCGCGCTTGTTCAAGTACGAATTGGCGTTCCACGCCGACCGTTGTCCGTACCAGTAGCCCGAACCGTGGAAATTCTGCGAGCCGCTCTTCGTGACCACTTGCAGTTGGCCGCCGACGGCGCGCCCGTACTCCGCCTGGTACGCGTTGGTCAGAATCTTGAACTCGGCGACGGCGTCGATGTTCGTCGTCACCATGTTGCCGCCGTTGTCGCCCGTGTCGATGTTGGCGACGCCGTCGATCGTGATGTTGTTCGAATTGGGCCGCTGGCCGTTCACGGTGAAGCTGCTGACCTGGCCCAGCTCAGTGTTGCCGCGATTTTGTGACAGCGCGCCAGGCACCAGTGTCGCGAAGTTGAAGAGCGCCCGCCCGTTGTTCGCGATGTTCTTCAACGTTTCGCTTTCGAGCGTGAACGAGCGTTCGCCGCTCACCGATTGCAGTTCGACCACGCGGCTCGTCACGCTCACTTCTTCGGTCAGCCCGCCGACTTCGAGCGTCAACGATCCCATTGAAAGCTTGTCGTTCGCGTTGACGACGAGGTTCGTCCGCTCCAGCGTCTTGAACCCCTGAAGCGCGACCTGGATCGTGTAGGTGTCGGGCCGGACGATGGGAAACACGAAGCGGCCACCAGAGTCGGTGACGGCGGTCAGCGCATTCCCCTGAGTGCGGCTGGTCATCGTCACGGTCACGCCGGGCAGGATTCCGCCCTGGGAGTCCTGGACGATGCCTGCCACAGAGGCGCTTGTCGTTTGAGCGTGAGGAACGGCCGGATAGGCCGCGAAGAGGAGGGCCATGAGCGCGGGACGCACTACGCCCTCGAGACTTCTGACCAACCGCATACATCCTCCTTCCAGCGATCAAACAACGACTTGCAAAGCGTTCGAGTACGCCGGAGTCGGAGCCGGTCGATGTCCGGTCGTCAGGCGGGTGCGCGATGTCCGTCGGGCACTACCAGACCGGACAGCAAGCGCGACAGCGGCGCAAACGTGGATGGCGAGTATACGACCGTAATCGTTTACAACCAAGCCCTTTTGAAGAAAACGGGGGGCGCTGACGATCTGTGTGCGAGAGAGGCCTAGCTCACTTCACGGCACCCGCCGCGAACCGCTTCAGTTCTTCACCCCCGTTGAGAATCACGACGATTTCGGGAGGCTCCGAGTCGCCATCGCGCCGTGCGTCTTCCTTGATCATCAGGAACCTCCGACTGTCGGGCGAGAGCGCATAACTGTGGGCGTCATATGAACTGAGTCTCCGGCACGTACGGCCTGTCGTTGCTGGAAACTCGATCTGGGGTCCATAGGGCACGTGTGGCAGCGATTGGTCGGTGACTCCGTCTGGCGAGAACAGGGTTTGCCGACGAGCCACGACGGAAAGCGGCTATTCCGACGCAGAGCCGTTGCGACGGCATATCGACGTTCACAGCTGTGGATGATTGAATTGATTACGCGGCCACGTTCGTACCGATGATGAAGCCCGCGGACCTGTGGAATCGCGATGATTCGGCAGTGATCGTCGGTGAGACAGGTCGCGAAACCGGTGCGTCCTTCTGAAGTGCCAAGTGCGTGCGCGACCGTTCGTAATATTCCATGTACGATTTCAAGATGCGTTGTAGACCGTTGGCGTTGAAGATGATGACGTGATCGAGGCACTCCCGCCGCACGGATCCGATGAAGCGTTCGATGACTCCGTTTTGCCACGACGAACGGGGAGCCGTGAGCACGTTGGTCATAGCCATCGCCTCTGCGGTCGCGCCTAGTCCGGCAAATGACAGATCGCGGTCATGAAGTAGGTACCGCGGCGCGGCATTTCAGGGAAAGGCTTCTCGGACCTGTTGGGCGGTCCATGCGGCAATCGGAGGCGCCGTCACGGCGACGTGCACGATGCGCCGCCGATGGTGAGCAAGCATGACCAAGACGAACAACGGCCAGCCAGTAGCCGTCGGCACGCCGAAGAAGTCAGCGGCGGTGATCTGCTCGAAGTGATTCGTCAGAAAGGTGCGCCAGGACTGCGATGGCGGCCTCAATCGTCGGCGCATGTATTTCGCAACGGTCGCTTGGCTGACCTGGAAACCAAGCTTCAGGAGCTCGGCGTGGATTCTCGGCGCGCCCCACAGTGGGTTCGCCTCAGACATCGTGCGGATCAGTGCTCGGATATCTGAAGTAGCGATTGGTCGACCGCGACGACGGCTCTTCCACGCCCAGAACAGCCGAAAACCACGACGGTTGTCGTCTTCAAAAAAACCGCGCGGCACAATTTCCGGCGCAATCGGGACGGTGCATCGATTGAGTGGCGCGTCAGCGCGGGGGACTTGCTGGCGGCCCGCGGCGGTCGCGTATGATTGCCGCGACTATGAGCCGGTCTCGCCTCATGAATATTGCCTTGAGCCGCGAGCGGCGTGAATGGGTTCGAATGGGCGACACGATTCTTTGTGGAGCACAGCTGATCACGGACCGAGAACGATCGTTATGCTAACCGGGACAGCGTCGTCATGCTTCCTATCGTCCTGCGACAGACCCGTCTCGTCCACGTCAACGGCAGCGCGAACTCGTCGACACCAAACGCCAGGAGCAGAACATGCCGCTAACAATGACATCAGGATCGGCCGCCGCAGCTCTGGGGCGCCCGGTTGCTTTCGCGCTCACGCTGCTGTTGCATGCAGCCGCGCTGTTCGGTCAGTCAAGTACGGGGACCATCGTCGGCACGATTCGCGATTCGAGCGGCGGTGTCCTGCCGGGCGTCTCCGTCACGATCCGCAACGAGGGCACGAACGTGAGCCGCGACGTCATCACCGGCGTCAGCGGCGACTACAGCGCGCCGCTACTGCCGCCGGGCAGCTACGAGGCGTCGGCGGAGCTCGCCGGCTTCGGCAAGAAGGTCGCCCGCAACATCGAACTGCAGGTGAACCAGACGGTGCGGATGGATTTCACCCTCGCGGTGGCAGCGCTGCAGGAGGACGTCCAGGTGACTGCGGCCGCGCCGCTCATTCAGACCGACACCTCGTCGATCGGCCAGGTGATCGGGCAGACGCAGGTCGAAAACCTGCCGCTCAACGAGCGCAACTTCGTGAACTTCGCATATCTCGCGCCGGGTGTGCAGGTCGATGCGGAGAACACACTCGTCTCGAGCCAGGGGCTCGCGTTGAGCGCCAACGGCGCGCGCCAGATCTCGAACAACTTCCTCCTCGACGGCATCGACAACAACGATCTCGTGATCAATCAGTACAGCGCTCTGCCGTCGGTCGACGCGATTCAGGAATTCAAGGTGCAGACCGGCACGTATTCCGCCGAATACGGCCGCAGCTCCGGCGCGCAGATCAACGTCGTCCTCAAGAGCGGCAGCAACAACGTGCACGGCACCGCGTACGAGTATTTCCGCAACCGCCGCCTCGACTCGAAGAACGCGTTTGATTTGCCGGGCGAAATCCCGCGGCTCGACCGCAGCCAGTTCGGCGGCTCCATCGGCGGCCCGCTTCGCCGGGACAAAATCTTCGCCTTCGCCTCGTTCGAGTACCTGATCCTGCGCCAGGCGGATACGCGAACGGCAACCGTTCCGTCGCAAGCGCAGAAGACGACCGCGCTGGCCGCGGTGCCGCCGGCGCTGCGTAATCCGGCCGGTGTGAACATCTTCAATCTGTATCCGGCGGCCAACGTGGGCGATCCGACCACGTCAAACACCTACGTGTCGGCGCCGACGATCGAGCAGAACCTGCCGTTGTTCTCGATCAAGGTGGATCAGGCGGTCGCCGCGCACGACAACGTGGCCGGGCACTACGCGCTCTCATTCGGCCATAAGGTGAATCCGTTCGATCCGCTGGCGCCGTACACCCAGCTCCCCGGCTACGGCACCACGGTGGACACCGACGGCCAGAACGGCGGGTTCAGCTGGAATCACGTATTCAGCGCGAACGTGTTGAACGAGTTTCGCGCCGGCTTCAACGGTGAGCACGGGATCTTCCTGCAGGCCGACAGAACCGACCACAACAAGGAGCTCGGGTTCCCGAACGTGCTGACAGCGCCGATCGATCTCGGGTGGCCGAACGTGTCGGTCGCCGGGTTCGACGGCATCGGCCAGCCGACGAACACGCCTCAGGATCACCCGACTTACACGCTGCACCTGATGGACAACTTCGGGTGGACGCCGGCGTTCAACGGCGGGAAGCACCAGCTGAAAATCGGCGGCGAGTTCCGCCGGTATTTCTATCACCTGCTGTTCGACACCACGGCCCGCGGCATCTGGAACTTCAACGGCACGAGCACGACGCCGTCGCTCGTGCAGTTGCTACAGGGAACGCCGTCGACGGCGCAGACGGTGAATTCCGAAGTCAACATGGATCTGTACGCGAACTCCGTTGGTGTCTATCTCCAGGACGACTACCGCGTCACTTCGTCGCTGACGCTGAATCTCGGCCTGCGGTATGAGTACTACGCACCGGTCACCGAAGGGCACAACGAGCTGAGCGTCCCCGACCTCAGTCGGGCGTCAGCGACGTGCACGCCGAAACCCGGATGCGAGTTCATCGTGGCCGGCACGAACGGGATTCCTGACGCGACGTACCTGCCGGACCGCAACGATTTCGCGCCGCGCATCGGCTTCGCGTGGCGTCCGCTCGAGTCCGAGCGCTTCGTCGTGCGTTCCGGCTTCGGCACGTACTACGACGAGCTGCTGCTCAACGCGCAGCTGAACGCGCGGTTGAACCCGCCGTTCCGCATCACGCAGACCATCGTCAGCCCGGGCGCCGCGACGATCCAGAACATCGTCGACCAGCCGCCGTCGCAGACACCGCCGGGCGGAACGTTCATGTCGATGAACTTCCGCGACCCTTCCCAGCAGCAGTGGAACGCGGGCGTTCAGGTGATACCCGCGAAGAATCTGCTGCTCGACGCAAGCTATGTCGGCAGCCGCGGTGTCGACCTCGCACGGTTCCACCGGATCAATCAGCCGCAGCCCGGGCAGCCGGTTCCGTACCCGCAGTTCCAGCCGACGCTCCAGACTGTCGACAACAGCGCGGCGAGCAAGTACAACGCTTTACAGCTGAAGGCGGAGAAGCGGAGCAGCGACCTCAACCTTCTCAGCTCCTACACCTGGTCGAAGTGCACCGACAACGGTAGCTTCTTCGGGTCGAACGTGTCCGGCGGAACGACTCCACAGAACCCGAACGACCTCGACGCCGAGTGGGGACGCTGCCAGTACAACACCGACCACAGGTTCGTCACCAACGTCGTCTACCGGCTGCCGTTCGGACCGGATCGCAGCAGGCTGACGTCCGGGGCGCTCAGCAAGGTGCTGGGTGACTGGGATCTCAGCGGGATTCTCACGGTGCAGAGCGGGCATCCGCTCACCGTCACGCGTGGCGTGCCGCAGAGCGGAACCGTTCCGACTGGCGGCTCGGACCGGCCAGATATGGTGGGCGATCCGAGCGTGGCGGGCCCGGTGGCCGCCAATCCGAGCTGCGTCGCGCCCAACGAGATCCACACGGTCGCGAACTGGTTCAACCCGTGCGCGTTCATGGCGGCGCCGGGCCGCTTCGGCACCGCGCCGCGCGGCAACATCATCGGCCCGCGGTTCGACAACCTCGATATTTCGCTGATGCGCGACGTCCCGCTCTCAGGCGAACGGCGTCGGCTGCGCGTGGAGCTGCAGATGTTCAACGTGTTGAACGTCGCCCATTACAACCTGCCGGTCGGCAACTTCGACTCGAAGAATTTCTCGAGGATCCTGCAGGCGAATGCCGGATCTCCCCGGCAAGTCCAGCTGGGCGTCAAGTACGTCTTCTAGAGCGGCAACTTGGATTAGGAGAACCTCACGATGCGAAACCGAGTTCTCAGCGCGGTTGCGATCCTGCTGCCTATTGAATGGCGTCGATCGGTGACCGCGCGAGACCGCCTCGGCGCCGTAATGTCCCACAAGTCGGCCGACAGTTCTCAGAAGCCCGAAGCCCAGTCGCCAATGTAGACTCTGCACCGTGATTGACCTCGTGTTCGTCCAGGTTGTTCTCGCCGCCTTGGCCGGCTGGCTGGATGACCAAAAGCAGGACGTCATCGCCTATCTGATCGAAGAGAACCGCATCCTGCGGGGTCAACTCGCCGGCCGAATACTCCGACTCAGCGACGAGCAGCGGTGCCGTCTGGCGCGGCGCGGGAAACGTCTCGGCCGTCGTCTCTTGAGTCAGGGGGCGACGACTGTCACGCCCGATACGATTCTGCGCTGGCATCGACAGCTGATCGCCCGCAAGTGGACGTACGCCACGAAGCGATCAGGCCGTCCGATCGTGGCCGCAGAGATCCGACGGCTGATCGTGCGGATAGCGGAGGAGAATCCGCGCTGCGGCTACACCAGAATCCGAGGCGCATTGAAGAACCTGCGGCATCGTGTTGGCCGTTCGACGATTGCGCGAACGCTCAAGGCGCAGGGGATTCCGCCAGTGCCCGAGCGGCCGACGTCGTGGCGGACATTCCTGCGGGCGCACTGGGGCGCGATCGGCGGGGCGGATTTCTTCACGACGGAGGTGTGGACGCGGCAGGGCTTGGTGACCTACTACACGCTCTTCGTCATCGACCTCGCGTCGCGACGGGTCCAGATCGTGGGCTCGACGGCCCATCCGGACGAGATGTTCATGCGCCAGGTCGGTCGCACACTGACGGCCGCCGATGACGAGGAGTCGCTGCATCATCGCGTGCTGATCTGCGACCGCGACCGGAAATGGAGCGCGCCGGTGCGGCAGCTCTTGGCCGACGCGGGGGTTCGTGTGGTGCAGACACCGTTTCAGGCGCCCAATGCGAACGCGCACGCGGAGCGTTTTGTGCACTCCATCAAGACCGAGTGCCTCGACCGCGTGATTATGTTGGGAGAGCGGCACCTGCGACTGACCATTCGCGAATTCCTGGCGCACTACCATCGAGAGCGCAATCATCAAGGTCTGGGGAATGAGCTGATCGAGACGTCACCGACGATGCCGGGCGACGGAAGGCGGATTCGTCGTCGACCACGGCTCGGAGGGCTCCTCAACTATTACGCTCGCGCAGCGTAATTCCGTCGAACGTGTGGGCTCGACTCATGTCTGGGACATTACGCCGTGCCGCGAAGACGAGTGCCCCCGAAGTCGCCGCCCGTGATGGGCGCCGTTCGTCGAGGGCCGTGCGGTACGGCGCCGATGTTTTGCGGTGCCGCGATATTCACGTGCAGCACCATGAGCAGTCGTGTGTTCATGGCCTGGCCTTCCCCAAAAAGCTGACGCCGGGGTAACCCCGACCGCGATACTGGGCCCATGCGAAGCGCACTTCTGACGTTTACGTGATCGGCGGACAGGGTTGGAGACCAACGAGCCGTCGCGCGCGAATGTGCGTCCACTGGCCATGAAGCCGTTCGCCGCGTCGGTCGCCGTCATGACGGCGACGAAAAGCCGTGAACGTGCTCCCATGGTTCCTCTATATTTTATCGGTCCACGGCGCTGCGGCGCGGTTCGGGAGCTGGAGGTTCCGGAGATCTGAAGAAGAACGTCCCACGGTGACGATCATCCGTTTTCGGATAATCCATAACCGGAGATCATCTTTGCGTTCCACTGCCGGAGGCGCCCGCGCTCGGGCGAGGAGGACACGATGCGGATGCATGCGCCGGTCCTGACGGGTTTTGCGGTCGTCCTGACCATCGCCGTTCTCGCCGGCCAACACGGGACGCGCGGCGGTGAGTGGACACGGTACGGGGGCGACGCCGGCAGCACGAAGTACGCGCCATACGATCAGATCAACAAGGCCAACGTCTCGCAGCTTCGCATCGCGTGGCGGCGGCCGGGTGTCGATTCAAGCATCAGCGAGAGCGCGCCAGACTTCTCGTATTCGGGGAATTTCCGCGCGACGCCGCTGATGATCGACGGCGTGTTGTATAGCCCGAACGCGATCGGGTTGGTCGAGGCGTTTCACCCCGGCACCGGCAAAACAATCTGGGTGCAGGAGCCGTTTCGCGATGAGCCCGGACAGGGGCTGCGAGGCGACAGCACACGCGGCGTGACGTACTGGACCGATGGAGCGGAGCGGCGTCTGTTCCTCGTGCGCGGCGAGTACCTCATCGCGCTCGATCCGCGGACCGGAAAGCTGCTTACCTCGTTCGGCGACAAGGGTCGCGTGAATTTGCGGCCGGGCCTCGGGCCCCGGGCAACCAAGTATGCCTGGACCGGAGTGCCCCAGGTGTGTCGCGACGTGGTCATTGTCGGCACCGGGATCGGCGGATCGATGTCGGATCGCCCGACGCACAAGGAGGCGGCGCCGGGGAACGTCCAGGCGTTCGACGTGCGCTCGGGCAAGCCGCGGTGGACGTTCCATCCGATACCGCAGCCCGGCGAAGCCGGCAACGACACGTGGGAGAACGACTCGTGGGCGTACAGCGGCGAGGCGAACCTGTGGTCGCTGATCACCGCTGACGAAGAGCAGGGACTCGTGTATCTGCCGCTGACGAGTCCGACCAACGACATGTACGGCGGGCATCGTCTCGGCAACAACGTGTTCGGCAACACGCTGGTGTGCGTCCGCTGTCTCACCGGCGAACGCGTCTGGCATTACCAGATCGTGCACCACGATCTGTGGGACTACGACCTGCCCGCGGCGCCGATTCTCGCGGACCTCACCGTCGAGGGACGGCCGATCAAGGCGATCGTACAGCTCACGAAGCAGGCGTTCGCGTTCGTCTTCGATCGCACGACCGGCGCGCCGGTCTGGCCGATCGAGGAGCGGCCCGTTCCGACGTCGGATACGCCGGGAGAGCGCACGTCGCCCACGCAACCGTTTCCGACCAAGCCGCCGCCGTTCGACCGACAGGGCGTGTCGGTCGACGATCTCATTGATTTCACCCCTGAGCTGCGCGCCGAAGCGATCGAGCTGTTGAAGCACTATCGGATCGGTCCCCTGTTCACGCCGCCGACTGTCCGCGGAGATGGCCCGGGCGGCATCCGGGGAACCATTCAGTTGCCGGGATCGGTCGGCGGTGCCGATTGGCAGGGCGGCGCATTCGATCCGGAAACGGGAATGCTGTACGTGCAGTCGATCACCGGCCCGTTCACCGCTGATATCGTCAAGGGCGATCCGAAGGTTTCGAATCTCAATTACGTGTCCGGCACGCGGGCGTGGACGCCCGGCCCGCAGGGGCTCCCGCTGCTCAAGCCGCCGTACGGCCGCATCACGGCCATCGATTTGAACAAAGGCGATCAGGTGTGGATGGTGCCGAATGGCGACGGGCCGCGAAATGCGCCGCTGCTCAAGCCGCTCAATCTGCCGCCGCTCGGCACTCCTGGCCGGAGCGCGCCGCTCGTGACGAAAGCGCTGCTCTTCGTCGGCGAAGGCGATCCGGTCATGGCGGCGCTCGGGTCGCGGCTTCGACCCGAGATGCCTGCGTCGCTCGCCCCCGGCTACGGTGGCCGGAAGTTCCGCGCGTTCGACAAGACGACCGGTGCCGTCCTTTGGGAAACCGAGCTGCCCTCCGGCACGACCGGCGCGCCGATGACCTATATGTTCGGCGGAAAGCAATACATTGCCATCGCGGTCGGCAGCAGGGAGCCTCGGAGCGCCGAATGGGTCGCGCTGAGCCTGCCGTAGCGAGGTGATCCTCGCGACACGACCGTGGTGCTTCACCGCGCCAGCGCCGGTCGTATCGATGATCTGGCGCGTCCTTCGCGAGTCCAAGGTGCGTGCGACTTCGATGAGCCGTGAACACGCGGAGGACACGCTCGAGATGTTGGGTATTCAGAATCAGCAGCCGGTCGAGACACTCCCGACGAATCCTCCGCATGAATCGCTCCGCGACCGCGTTCTGCCATGGGACTGGATGGCGCCGACAAGACCTCTCGGATACCCATCCCCGCCACTCGCTGGCGGACCACCTCGCCGTAGGTCGCGTCCCGATCGCGCAACAACCAGCGCGGCGCCGAGTCATGGGAAAGGCATCAATGACTTGCTGCGCCGTCCAGGCCGCTGTCGGATGCTCGGTGATGTTGAAATGAACGATCCGCCGGGGTGTTGGAGCAGAACTCGCTAAAGGCCTGCGCTGCTTTTCTTGGGCGCCGGTGCGTCCTCGTCGGTCGTCGCGAGCGGCGGGAGCGGCGTCTCCGGCCGAATCGGTGGTTTCTTCGTGTGAAACTCGGTCGCGCGTTCGAACGCGTGCGCAAGGGCGAGCACGCGGCCTTCCGAGAACCGCGGCCCGGCAATCATCAATCCAACCGGAAGCCCCTTCGATGTGAAGCCGCAGGGGATCGAAATCGCAGGAATCCCATAAACGTTGAACGCGCCAGTGTTTTCCAGCTCCGGGTTGCGCGGCACGTCGGTTTCTTCACGCTTGATCGAAGCGTCGACCGTGCGCGGCGTTCTGCGCCGCGTCGGTAGCACCACGAGGTCCACGTCCTTGAATGCGTCGTCGATTGTCCGCCGCAGCAACTCCAGCCGCCACCGGCCGCGAATGTAATCCGCGGCCTTTGCGTTCGTGCCGTTCTGCAGCGCGCGGCGCGTTGGAATCATGTAGCGTCCCGACATGCGGCCGAACATCTCCTCGTGATACGCGTACGTTTCGCCGGGGAGCGTGACGTCCCGCGTCGAGGGCAGCATCGTGTCCGTCATGGTCTTCGTCAGCTTTGCCAGCACGCGCACAGCATCGTCCACCACCTTCGCGACGTCGGCGTCCAGCAGATCGAAGAACGGCGCGCGGGCGATCCCAATCCGGAAACCGCTCACCGGCTGGTTGAGCGCCGTCACGTAGTCTTCCGCGCCGTGTTCGACGCTTGCGATGTCGAGCCGATCGTAACCCGCGAGCACGTTCAGCACTATCGCAGCGTCCATCACGCTGCGCGTGATTGGGCCGCAGTGATCAAGCGAAAGCGTCAGCGGAATGATGCCGCGGATCGAAACGAGGCCGTAGGTCGGCTTCAGCCCGACGACGCTGCAGTACGAGGCCGGCGTGCGGATGGAGCCGCCGGTATCAGTGCCGAGCGCGCCGTAGCACAGATCTGTCGCGACGGCGGCAGCCGATCCGCCGGAAGAGCCGCCCGGATTGCGCTCGAGCGCCCACGGGTTGCGCACCGGACCGTAGTAGCTTGTTGCCGACGTACCGCCGAACGCGAACTCGTGCAGATTCGTCTTACCGACGACGATCGCGCCCGCCGCCGCGAGGCGGCGCGTGACCTCGGCATCGTCGGTCGGCACGCGATCGTCGAACACCGCGCTCGCGGCGGTGGTGCGGACGCCGGCGGTATCGATGTTGTCCTTGAGCGCGATCGGTATGCCGTGAAGCGGTCCGCGTACCTTGCCCGCGCGCTGCTCAGCGTCGAGCGCCCTGGCCCGCGCGAGCGCCTGCTCGCGCGTCACAGTGATGAAGGCATTGATCTTCGGGTTGTAAACGTCTATCCGCGCGAGGCACGCGTTCACGAGATCGACGGACGTGACCGCTCCGGTCCGCAGCCGTGCGGACGCCTCGGCCAGCGTCAGCCCGGCAAGCGCCTCGGAAGCGTTGACCGTCGCCGTTCTGGGTGCCGGCCGGCCATCGGCCTGTGTCGAAGCGACTCCGGCCACACGGGTCGCAGCGACAGCGGCGCCGAACAGAGAGGCAGTGAACTCGCGGCGCGACAGCATATTCACCTCGATAGCTGGAATCGTGAGGGGACCAAGTGTATCGCTAATCGCAGTTGAGCGGCGCGCCTGGCGAAATCGCGGCCCGAGGATGTTGCGCTCTATTCCGGCCATAATTGCTGAAGGTGACGAGCGAGATCCGGCCGCCCACCTGCGTCCGGCGTTTCACAGCCAGTTGGTCGACCGACGTGAAACGTTGCAAAACGATATTAGACGCCTGACAGACCAAATCGGCTATCTCCGCGACTTACACGGCATCGTGTCGCAGCTGCTGACGGCTCGGGCGCAGAACAACAAACAAAACGAGGTGAACTCGAAAGCCGGATAACTGAATTGGAGCCGTGGGCTGGCCTTCAGCAAGATGAACTCGATCCAAAGGCACCCGGGAAGACGGTGGACGCGTCGATTGGAAGAAACAGAGCGAGCTCGAAGGCAAAAGGCAAGAGCTTCGAGCGATCGACTCCGAGATCGACAGCAGACTAAACAGCGCAGCCGAGAGGAAGGGCAGCCCAGGACTTCAAGACGTGGATGCGCGTGCCGCGCGTGCCTGCAGATGCGAGACGCGTGAACCTGGCCGGCAAGACGGTGATGCCGGCGATCATCGACACGCACACCCATCTGAGCCAGACGCGCGAGATGCTGCTCGACGATCTGCGCCGGAGGGCGTACTTCGGAGTTGGCAGCGCTGAGTCTCGGTCAGGACACGACCGACATGTCATTCCAGGTTCGCGCACAGACGATGCCGGGCCTGGCGAGGTTTTTTACGGCGGGGCGCGGGATCACGGCACCGGAACCAGGGCGTACGACCGCTCCGTACTGGGTGACGACGACCACGGAAGCGCGGAAGGCCGTGCACGAGGATGCGGCCAAGAGGGTCGACATCATCAAGATCTGGGTCGACGATCGCATGGGCACCGTGAAGAAGCTTTCTCCCGAGATCTATCGCGCGGTCATCGATGAAGCGCACAAGAATGGCCTTCGCGTCATCGCTCACATCTACACGCTCGAGGACGCAAAGGGAACCCTTCGCGCCGGCCTCGACGCGTTTGCGCACGGCGTGCGAGACAAGGACCTCGATGACGAGTTCATCACGCTCGTAAAACAGCATCAAAATCTGGTCCTCGGTCCGAACATGCCCGATCGCGTCGTCGTAGCAGATATCGACTGGCTGCGGCAGAGCCTTCCGACAGCGGAGTTCGAAAGGCTTCAGACGGGCAACACCAATCGGCCGGACGCCCACGCATTCTGGAGCATCCAAGCGCGCAACCTCGCGAAGATGAGCGCCGCAGGCGCGCGCATCGTGGTCGGGACCGATGGGAATACGCCTTATGCGCCGCACGTGGAAATGGCGGACATGGTCGCGGCCGGGATGACGCCGATGCAGGTGATTGTCGCCGCCACGCGTAACGGTGCACAGTTTCTCAGAATGACCGACACCGGCACGATCGAAGCAAGCAAGAGTGCCGACTTCCTCGTGCTGGACGCCAACCCGCTGGACGACATCACCAACACGCGGAGGATCTCCTCTGTGTACCTGCGCGGCGCCGCCGTGGAACGTTCCTCGTACAAATAGAAACGGGATCGGTCATGCTGCGGTCTGAAGCTGTACCATGACGGCCGGAGCGTAGACGATAAGCTGCACTTCTCTCCGTTGAATCCGCGAACGAATGCCGCTGGTCGGCGCTTCCTATGTCGGCCGCTGTGAACAATTCGTGAACAATTTTCTGCCAGACACCAGGGAACACAGGATAGACAACCTGCGTTAACCTACGAACCAGGAGGTCGCAGGTTCGAGTCCTGCTGGGCCCGCCAACTAACTGAAAAAAGGGATTTGATTCAGACTCTGGGAAGGCGACCTCGACGCGTCCCGCGTGGGTCGCATCCGAAAATAACCGACGTGGTGATCGTCGACACGACGGTCTGGGTCGATTACCTCCAGGGCATCAGGAATCCCGAGACAGATTGGCGACATGCAGAACTTGATCGCCAGCGTCTCGGCGTGACGGACGTCATCCTCTGTGAAGTCTTGCAAGGCGTACGGGACGAGATTGCAGTGAAAAATGTCGAGCGCCAACTGCTCAAGCTGGAGGTGTTCGAATCAGGCGGCGTCGACCTGGCCAGGGAGGGCCACCCGGAACGATCGGACGCTGCGCAGCCGCGGCCATACTGTCCGGAAAACAATCGATTGTCTCGTTTTTGTATCCGCGAGCGGCACTCGCTGTTGCACCCGCGACCGCGATTTCGATCCGTTCGAAACCCTTCTTAACCTTTCAGTGATCCATCCATCACGAACCGTTTGACGAGCCGCCGATCATTTTGCTGATCTTTTCTCTTCGCGATCGGTGAAACTCCCCGATGCGTTGCCCGGGACGTTCAGCGGCGTGTCGAATCGAGGCGGCAATTCATCAACTCCGACGTTTTTGTCAGGGGTGCTTCAGCCGAGATGTCTGACTGTTAAGGGTGCTAACGCTGTGTTCGAACGACGGAGAGTCTCCCAGCAGACGGGTCCCTATCAGCCGTCAACTGGTACGCGCTAATTGCGGCTCGACGGCTTCTATCGCGACTCGTCGCAAATCGCTTGATTCCCGCGCGCCTACCGCATACGTACTCCGCGATTTCAGCTCGGATTCGTCTGCGTGGTTTGGTCCACGCCGCTGAGGTTTGCGGTCACAGACCCGGGAGGTGCGGGATGACGTCTCGACATCGTGCCTGGTTCAGCCGAGCAATCACGGCCAGTGTGATTGTCGGCGCCATGGCCTTCGGGGCAGACGCGGCATTTGCGCAGGTGTCGACGGGCGGCATACGCGGCATCGTGCGCGATGACACAGGCGGCGTGCTGGTTGGAGTCACGGTGGAAGCCAGCAGCCCAGCACGCATGGGGACGGCCGTCGTCGTCACGGACAACGACGGCGCGTACCGCGTGGAGAACCTGCCGGTCGGGCAGTACTCGGTGACCTTCTCGCTCTCCGGATTCGCCACCGTTCGGCAGGAAGGAATCCGCGTCGAGGTTGGGCGATCGATCGAGCTCGATCAGATGCTGAAGGTGAGCGCCGTCGCTGAGACGCTGACCGTGTCGGGTCAGGCGCCGGTGGTCGACACCGTACACGGCGGAACGAGCTCGAACTTCAGCACGGAGCTAATCCAGAACATCGCGGTGTCGCGTACGTCATTTTTCGACATCCCGGCGCTCGCGCCGGGCGTCCAGGTGACGAACGGCAACATTGGCGCGGGCAGCGGGTTCAACATCAACGGGTCGGACAGTAACCAGAACGCGTTCCAATATGACGGGCTCGACGTGTCGGCGCCGTCGTTTGGGGGGCCGTTCGACTGGCCGAACTTCGACATGATGCAGGAAATGCAGGTGAAGTCGGTCGGGGCATCGGCCGAGTACGCCGGCTTCCAGGGCGGCGTCATCAACCTGGTGCTCAAGTCGGGCAGCAATCGGATTCGAGGGAGCGGCTCCTTCTACGGCATCTGGGACCCGCTGCAGGCGAACAACACGCCGAATGAGCAATACCCGCGGAAGACCGATCACCGCCTCGACTACAACTACTCGTTCGGCGGACCGATCATGAAGGACAGGCTCTGGTTTCAGTACATCTCGGAGCATATCCGGTGGGAACGGGCCGACGGCCTTGGAGTTCCGCCCGATTTGATGGATAAGACGCGCATCTGGCGGCCGTTTATCAAGATCGACGCGCGTCCCACCAACAGCGACTCGTTCTCGGTGCATTACAACGACTGCCGCGACTGGTGGGGATATGGCGCCGGCAAGCTGGTGCCGCCGATTGCCGCCAGCGTCGAGATTGGGAAGGACCCCGTCGTGATCGCCCAATGGGCCCACATCTTCAACAGCAGCACGCTGCTCGAGGTGAAAGGCGGTGGCGTGTACATCAACAAGGACTATGTCCCCCAGATCGGTGACCGGACTACTCCGGGACATATCGACGTCCTCACCGGCGCGGCCAGCCTGAATCGGACCTCCGCGAACACCCGCGACCTCGAAAACAGGCAGAACATCAACGCCACGCTGTCGCACACCGCCACCGATTTCGTCAAGGGAACGCACGAATTCAAGTTCGGAGTGCAGACGACGCCGTGGAACACGTCGACGATCCGCGGCGGATATGCGAGCGGCAGAATGTTCTATGACCTCGGCACAAAGCCCTATTACGTGCTGACGCAGGAACCGTACGCACAAGGCGGCACGATCAAAATGTATGGCGCGTTCGCCCAGGACGACTGGACCGTCAACGGCCGCGCCACAGTCAACCTGGGCATCCGTTACGATCGGACGAACGGCTCTGTGCCGTCGCTCGAGCAGCTCGACAGCACCCTGCAGCCGACCGGTAAGACATTCCCTGGAATTCCGAATGTCTTCCACTTCAACGACGTCTCACCGCGGGTTGGCTTCGCCATCAAGCTGGATCAAGCCGCCAAGACGGTGCTGAAGGGGCACTGGGGACGCTACTTCAGCAAGATCATCGCGCCTCAATTCCAAGGCATTGCCCCGGGCAATACGCCGTACAACTACTTCTTTTACAACGACGTCACGGGCAAGTACGACATCCCGTACTATTCGATCGACCCGAAAGCGAACTACGCTGTCGACCCGCGTGTCAGCAACCAGTGGGTCGATCAGTTCTTCGTCGGGATCGAACGACAGCTTCAGCCTAACTTTGGCATCAACGTGTCGTTCCTGATGAAGAAGGAGAGGAATTTCATCCGCGTCAAGGACGTCAGCGGCACGTACGCGGCACAAGCGTTCGTCGACACGTTCAACGGTCGGACACAGACGCTGACTGTCTTCAACCGCGCCTCCCCCTCGTCGCAGAGCTTGTACGAAGTGGCCAACAGAGACGACCTCGATCAGGACTACAAGAGCTTCACCTTCGAGGCGAACAAGCGGCTTTCAGCGAGATGGCAGCTGCAAGCGTCGTACACATGGCAGCGGAGTCTGATCTACGCGAGGGGCGCCGTCAACTCCCAGGGATTCGGATTCCTCAGTCGCGGCGCGTACGGCAGCGATCCGAACGATTTGATCAACGCCTACGCGCGATCGGGAGTCGACAGCACGCATGGTGTCCGCTTGTCGGGCTCGTGGGAGGCGCCGTGGGGGATTCATGTGGGTGCGACGTACTTCGGCGACTCCGGGCGCCCGTATGGGCGGATCATCAGAGTCCCGCTCAGTCAGGGCGCGCGCGCGGTGCTCGCCGAGCCTCGCGGCACCTACACCCTGCCGGCTCTCAACAACGTCAAGCTGCGTCTGGACAAGGACTTCCCGCTCGGTCAACCGAGTCAGCGGCTGCGGCTCTCGCTCGACGTTCAGAATCTCTTCAACGTCGACACTCCGAACAGCATCCAGAACAACAGCTCACTGGAGAATTACTACACCGGAACCGGTCACATCGGAATTCTCAACGTCGTACCGCCACGCCAGGCGCAAGTCGGCATCCGGTACGAGTTTTAGAGGCGTATGACGAACTCTCAGCGTTTCAGCAGGGTCGCTGTCCTCGGTTGCGCTGTCATCATGATCGTCGCCACGGCGGGACGCCGTGGTGTCGCGCAGCAGTCCGCGTCCGGCGAGTGGCGGACGTACGGAGGAGACAAAGGCTTCACGAGATACTCGCCGCTCGATCAGATCAACCGCGAGAACGTTGTCAACCTGCGACCCGTGTGGCGGCGGCCGGCGATCGAATCACAACTGTTGGCCAAATTTCCCGATCTCGTCGCGTCGAACTACTTTCGGGGCACGCCCATCATGATCGACGGCGTGCTGTATGCGCCCGACGGTGTCGGACTGATCGAGGCGTTCGACGCGGCCACCGGGCGGACGATCTGGATTCAGCAGCCGGCGTCGCCGACGCTGAAGGAAGCAACCGGCCAAAGCACGCGCGGTGTGGCGTACTGGCGCGATGGCGCGGACGCGCGCATCATCGCGGTGCGCGGCGAATACCTCTACGCCCTCGACGCCAGGACCGGCGCGCCCTATCGCGACTTCGGACAGAACGGCCGCGTCTCGCTCAACCGCCACACGCCCGACGATGCGCGCTATTTCGGCTTTGCCGGTCCTCTCGTCGTCGGCGGCGTCATTGTCGTCGGTGGCAATGGCGGCGGCAAATCGGGCGAAGGCTACGGCGACGATGGGTTCGAAGCCAGGGCCAGACCTGAAGACATCAGAGGTTACGACGTGCGGACTGGCAAGCAGCTCTGGACGTTCCATGTCCTGCCGCAGAAGGGCGAACGCGGCGCGGAGACGTGGGAAAAGGGCTCGGGAGAGTTCGTCGGCAACATGGCGGCGTGGGCATCGCTCACGGCAGACGAGGACCTCGGCTACGTTTACGTGCCGCTCAGCGCGCCCACCGTCTCGTACTACGGTGGGCATCGCCACGGCCAGAATCTCTTCTCCGATAGCCTCGTCGTCCTCAACGCCAGGAACGGCCAGCTGGTGTGGTACTTCCAGATGGTGCACCACGATCTCTGGGACTATGACTCCGCGACTCCGCCGGTTCTCGGTGATATCACCGTCGGCGGCAAGAAGATCAAAGCGGTCATCGCTGCTAATAAGACGGGCTTTCTGTATGCGTTCGATCGGGTCACCGGCGCGCCGGTGTGGCCGATTGAGGAGAAGCCCGTGCCCCAGTCCGACGTTCCGGGCGAGCAGACGTCGCCAACGCAGCCCTTTCCGACCAAACCGCCGGCGGTCGATCGTCAGGGCGTCACTGAGAATGATTTGATCGACTTCACGCCAGAACTGCGGAAGCGAGCCCTCGAACTGGCGAGCCAATATGCCATGGGCCCGCTCTTTACTCCTCCAGCGATGAAGAGCACCAGCCCGAACGGCAAGAAGGGCACGCTCGCGTTTCCCAATGCGTGGGGATCAGCCAACTGGAACACCGGCGCATTCGATCCTGAAACCGGCATCTACTATGCCGCGTCCTGGGGGCAACTCGGCACATACGGGCTGACGAAGACCACCGACCCGCACGCGACGATGGCGTACTGGATCGCGCATGAAACGCCCGAACAGATCCAGCATGGGAACGACGCCGAAGAGAGAGTTCAGCCGGAACCGTCGCGACTTTCGATTGACGGCCTTCCGCTCACGAAACCGCCGTACAGCCGGTTGACCGCTGTGAACATGAATACGGGCACACGCGTCTGGAGCGTTCCGAACGGTGATGGTCCTCGAAATCACGCGCTCCTCAAGGACCTCAACCTGGGGCCACTCGGGAATCCAGGTCGGCCGGTGGCGCTCGTCACGAAGACGCTCTTGTTTGTCGGGGATTCAAGCGACGTCGTCTTCGGTCGCGGCGGTATATACGGCCCCGCGAAGTTGCGCGCCTACGACAAGGCGACCGGGCAGGTGATCGCAGAAACAGAGCTGCCGGTGGGAACCACTGGTGGCCCGATCACTTATGTGGCCGGCGGTAGGCAGTACATCGTTGTGCCGATCGGAGGAAAGGGTTACGGCGCCGGCTGGGTCGCCTTCGCTGTCGCACCCGGGTCTGAAAGCATCAGCCTGACCAGCCTCACGCCGGCTCCCCGGGTCGGGAACGGCGTCACACCAGCCATTTACACCGATGCGCAAGCCAGGCGCGGTGAAGCGATCTTTCAGAAAAGCTGCGCGACATGTCATTCGCAGGGTGGGTGGGGGCCTCCACTCCGAGGGAACGCGTTCTGGTCGTCGTGGGATGGCAAGCCGGTTCGTTCGCTGTACAGCACCATCATCAGTTTGATGCCGCCCGATGAGCCGGGCAGCCTGACCGAAAGGACGGTCGTCGATACGGTCGTCTACATTCTCAAAATGAACCGGCTGCCTGCCGGCGACAAGGAAGTCAAGACCGCGGGCGATTTGAACGGCATCGAGCTGAGGCGGCCGGAGCCATAGAAGCCACGCCGTGCATCGGCAGTTCATTGCGGGCAGGCTTGGGTACATTGCAGCAGTAGTAGTCGTCGCCGCGGCAGGCGCTGGCATCGCTGTTCTGTCGCGGATGGCGTTTCGCGATCGTCAGTACCAAACTGCGGGCGGCACCGTGATCGGGCGGCTGCCGTCTGGCGTTCGGCCGTCGGATCTGAATATCGTTCTGATCACGCTCGACACGACGCGTGCGGATCGACTCGGCGCTTACGGATTTCCTGAGACCGTCACGCCCGAACTCGATCGGCTCGCTCGCGAGGGTGTGCTGTTCGAGCGCGCCGTTACCGCGGCACCACTCACGCTTCCCGCACACTCGTCGCTCTTCACCGCGAAATACCCGCCTCATCACGGCGTGCGCGACAATGGCGGCTTCTTCCTCGACGCACGGGAGACGACACTCGCCCAACGGTTGAAGGCGCACGGCTTCCGTACCGGAGGATTCGTCGGCGCGTACGTGCTCGATCGGTCCTGGGGCATCTCGCAGGGTTTCGACACTTACTTTGACGATTTCGACCTCTCGAAGTACGAGTCGCCGTCTCTGGGCGAGGTGGAGAGGCCGGGCAATGACGTCGCGGACCACGCGCTGGCGTGGCTCGAGACAGTTCGATCGTTCCGCTTCTTCTGTTGGATTCATTTTTACGACGCGCACTCGCCGTACAACCCGCCGGAACCGTACCAAACCAGATTTGCTCGTCGGCCATACCTCGGCGAGATCGCGTTCGTCGACTCGCAAGTCGGCCGGATCCGAAGCTTTCTGGAAACGCACGGCCTGCTCGATCGAACCGTGATCGTGGCCGTGGGGGATCACGGCGAGAGCCTCGGCGATCACGGCGAGAGCACGCACGGATTCTTCGTCTACGACTCGGTCCTTCGTGTTCCGCTGTTGATGCGGACGCCGTACGACGCGCTGCGCGCGCGCCGCGTGACAGACCTCGTGCGCAGCGTCGACGTGGCGCCGACGCTGCTCGATTTGCTCGCGATTCCGTTCGATGGCCGCATCGACGGACAAAGCGTCGTCCCTGCGATGACCGGACCGACGCGCGACATGGGACTCGTCGGCTACGCCGAAGCCGTCTACCCGCGATACCACTTCGGCTGGGGGGATCTCCGCAGTCTGACGGAAGGACGTTTCAAGTACATCGATGCGCCGCGACCCGAGCTGTACGATCTGGTCCAGGATCCAGGCGAGACGCGGAACATCTACGCGGATCGCCGGCCGCTGGCCGACCGGATGGCTGCCTCTCTCCAGTCGATGGATTCGGCGCGCGACGAGGGCCCGAAACCGAAAGTCGACCTCGATCCGGACGCCCGCGTGCGGCTGGCAGCGCTCGGTTACGTCGGAACGTTTGCTGGAGGACCATCACGCGGGCCCCAGCGCCTTGCAGACCCGAAAGACAAGATTGACGTCTTCAATCTGCTCGTCGACGCGCGCGAGAAGCTCCATGACGCGAACGCCTCGGAGCGGGGGCTCGCGACGCTAAGGCAACTCGTCGCAACAGATCCGGAGGTGATCGACGCGTGGGTGATGCTCGGGAACCAGTACGCGCACCGCCACGAATTTAATCGCGCCCTGGACGCGCTTCGCCGCGCGCTCGCGCTGAAACCGGACTACGACCTGGCCGTGTTCAACCTAGCGGGCGTGTATCGCGCGATTGGGCGCGACGAGGAGGCACTGCTCGGATACCGGCGCCTGCTTGCCCTCGATCCGCGCAACGCGCAGGCGCACCAGCTCGTAGCTCAAATTCTCGTAGATCGCCGCACGCTCGATGAAGCTGAGAAGGAACTGCAAGTCGCGCTGGATCTGCAGCCCGCGATGGCCGCCGCCAGAAACACGCTCGGGGCGCTCCGTCTCAAGCAAGGCGACCTGGACTCCGGTGAACGGGAGATTCGAGCGGCGCTGTCGCAGAATCCCGATCTACGCCTCGCGCATTTCAATCTGGCGCTTGCGGCGGAGCGGCGAAACGATTTGAACACGGCGATTGCCGAGTACAAGAAGGAAATCGACTCTCATCCGGGAAGCTACATGGCCGAATTCAACCTCGGCAAAGTCTTCGAGACACTGGGCAAAGTGTCGGAGGAAGAGGACGCGTTCCGGGCGGCAGTCAACAGCAATCCCGCATTCGCGGAGGGACATCTGTTTCTCGCAAAGCTCCGTCTCGATCGCGGCGATCTTCACGAGGCAGTCCAGCTCGCGCGGCGCGGCATCGAGCTGAACCCTGAGGCCGAGTTTGCGCCGCTCGGTCACTTCGTGATCGCGGATGCGTATACGCGTCAGGGACGCGGCGCCGATGCGTCGCGCGAGGCGGCGGAGGGCCGCCGGCTCGCGGCGCGTGTGAAAGTGCACTGATCGCCCCACGCGATTTACGGAAGCAGCCTCGCTCGGTAACTGCGGCTGAGTCGTAGCCTCGCGCCCGTGGTGAGCATCACACTGAAGTCCCCTTGCGGCAACGCCTCGATCGCGCGAACCCGGTCGGCATTCACGATAGTGGTGCGGTGGATGCGCACGAACTTTTCCGGATCCAGGGCAGATTCAAGCTCCGATAAGGTGTGGCGCACGAGGAACGAGCGCTCGTGTGCGTGCAGTTCGACATAGTCACCGGCCGAGCTGATCCAGTCCACTTCATCCGGGCGCAAGACGATGAAGCGGCCGCCGTCTTTTGCCACCAATCGAGCGAGCGACCGGCTCGGGCTCGTCTCGCGGGTCGATTCGCTGCGTCCGGCCGACAAGACCTGGCGCGCGCGCTGAAGGGCTGCTTGAAACAATCTCGGCGTGATCGGTTTCAGTAGATATCCGACCGCGTTCGCTTGAAATGCTCGCAACGCATAATCATCGTACGCCGTTACGAAGATGACCGCGCACGTTGGTGAGACGGCCTTTTCAAGCACTTCGAATCCATCGGTCCCGGGCATCTGAACGTCGAGGAAGATCAAGTCGGGGCGGAGCCTCGATACTGCGGACACCGCCAACGCTCCATCGGCCGCTTCACCGACGACTTCGATATCTTTCTCGGATTCGAGCAGCAGACGGATGCCTTCGCGGATGAGCGGCGAATCGTCGACGATTAGCGTCCGGATCATCACGACACCGCCTACTCTTCGTACGACGGGACCGTCGCGTCCGAGGGCTCGTACGGGATCGAGATCGAGACGCAGCCGCCGCCTGTAATCGCGTCATCACCCAACTCGAGCCGAAAGGCGCTGCCGTACGTCCGCTGCAGCCGTCCACGGGTGTTCGCCAGCCCGATGCCGTCGCGGTGCTGCATCCGGCCGAATCCAGGGCCGGAATCGGCCACGCGCAAGTCCAGCGTGCCGTTGACGCGGGTTGCCGCGAGCGCGATCGTACCGGAGCCCTGACGGCACGCGACGCCGTGAACGATCGCATTTTCGATGACAGGTTGGAGCAGCATGCTCGGGACGAGGGCGCGCAACGTATCAGCATCGATGTGGCGTTCGACGTGGAACCGGTCGCCGAGCGACAACTGCTGAATAGCGAGGTACTCCTCCAGAAACTCGAGTTCCGATGCCAGCGTCACCTTTTGAGGCCGTTTCGAATCGCAGGTGACCCGCACCAGATTGCCGAGGTGACCGAGCGTCTCCACGACACCGTTCTTATCGCCCTTCAGCGCAAGAACAGAGATCGCCTGCAGCGTATTGAAGAAGAAATGCGGGCGCATTTGCGCCTGCAGCGCCTCGAGCTGGGCCTGCGCCAGGCTCGTTTCGAGATGCGCCTCCGATACCTGCCGCCGGTGCAGTTCCGAGTAATGCCGCGCGATGTAGGTCGCCCCCACGATCGCCCAGTAGGCCAGGAAGTCCGAGGCGAAATTCATGCGCATGATCCGGAATAGCCGTGATGCAAAGGGCAGCTCCGGGCGGAGGCTGATGAACGGCGCGCCTGCCACGAGCAGCATATGAACATAGGCGAAGACGAACCCGCCTACGACGTGCGGCAGCACGGTGCGCCACTGATGCAGATCGAGTCGGTACCGCCCCGCCAGCGCAATCGCCAGGGGAAGCGCGACCAGGTACGTGATCCAGAACTCGGGAACGCCGACGAACAGGTACGTCCAGGAGAGGTGAAGGCCCTCGCCGACACCGCCGACGTACGTATGGATGATGTCGAGCACACACAAGCAGACGATGAGCGCCAGGATTGTTTTCAGTGCATTCGCATCGATACGGAGCGGTCCGAGCGTCATCTCACAAATCTGCGATCGAGAGTTGAGCGTCTGCGTGCCGCCAGGCGCGTCGAAACATCGCGTGTGCGCGTTCGGCATCGACGGTGCGACGCATGGCAAGGAGCGCCTGCCATAGTCCGAACAGCGATCGGCCGTTCCCCGGATTTCTCGCCAGATCGGCCCGGAACACGCGTTCCGCTTGATCAAACTGGCGGGCCGCGAAGAGCGCCGCGCCGAGCGACTCACGAGTCGGGTAGTAGAAAGGCGGCGGCTCATGATAGTCGAGCAGTTCCTCGGCGGCGACGGCCTGTCGCCACGACTCGACGCTGGCCGTCAGACCTCGTTCAGCCTGGATGAACCTGGCCGCCAGAACGGCACGAAACACCGCGACGACGCGCTCGATCGGGTTGCCGCGGAATGTAGCGGTCGCCGGCATATATGCGGCGGCGGCGTCGAACGCATCGCGTTCCTGCCGCGCCCGCGGCGACTGATCGAGCGCAAGTGACGCCTGCGCGCGTGCAAAGCTGGAAAGCATCAACGCGAACGGATCATCGCGTGATGGAGCACCGAGCGCAAGTACCTCCGTCCACGCGTGAAACCGCATGAGGACGACGGCGAGCGGCGCGGAAAACCGTTGTGGAGTCAAGTCGCCGGCAAGCCCTGCTTCCACCCGGGCGAACTCACGCGCCGCGCTCTGGGCTTCCGCAAACCGGCCGTCGAACGCGTCGGCGACGGCGAGGGATTCGAGATCGTGTATGTAGTACATGGCGCCATCGTCGCCCGGCGGATTGTGTTGCAGGTACCAAAAATCGGCCGACACCGCGCGCGCGTTCATGCGAATCGACGCGTCATAGTCGCCGACGCGCATGTATACATGGGACGGCATGTGAAGCAAATGTCCGATCCCTGGAACCAGCGTTTCCAGTCGCCTTGCGCTTTCCAGCGCCCGCATCGGCGTCGTCGAGCCCTCGACTGCGTGGATGTACAGATGATTGGCGCCGACGTGCATCGCATCTCGATGCAGAGTCGATTCGAGCACGGAGACGATTTCATCGTCTTGCTCCGGCGTGCGCGGTCGGATCTGGAGGAGGCTGTCGGCGTACAGGACGGAAGCATCCAGATCGCCGTCGAGAGTGTGAGCTAACCCACGCATCTTGTCGGCGTACGCGCGTGCGTTGACCTGACCGTCGACCGTGCAGTATCGAGCGACGACAGCGTCCGCGTACCTCCGCTCACCGCTATCGGCCGCCAATCTGACCGCATCGCGCGATGCATCGCATGCCGCGCGCACGTCGCTGGGCGTCGCATCCATGTTGAGGTTCGGTCCGCGCGCAAGCGCGATCCCGACCTGCGGCATCGCCGCGCGCGGATCCAGCGTCGCGGCGCGCGCGAACGTTCGCTGTGCCGCATCTCGATTGAACCCGTAGTACATCGTCAGCGCTCGATCGAACAGGTGTTGACCTGGCGCGCTGTCGGTGGAAATCCGGTGGTGAAGGGTGCCGAGGGTGGCGGGGAACGACGGCACGCCATCGGTGGCATTCGGAAGATGTTGGTGTGGTCCGGCGGAGCGCGACGCGCCTGAAGGCGGACTAACCACGAGACCGACGACAAGCACGGGCAGTCCGATTTGGGCGAGCATCTGTAACTGCTGTCGGGCCATGCGCGTGTTTCCGCGTTCGGAGACTATCCGCACGATCGACGCGAGTCAAGGCGCCAACGCCTCGGTCCTTTGTGCGGTATCCGACCCACAGGTCGCCCCTTGCAAGAACTTGCAAGACTTTCGGCAACACCCGTCCACAATCGGTATCGGACGATCATGATGCCTGACAGCCGACCCCGATTTTCCGGGGTCGGCTGCGTGTACGGTGCACAAATTCGATCCAGCTCACGCCGCGCGCTCATATTCGTGCAACAGTCCGCCGAGACGGTCGCGGCGTTTCACTGCCATCGGTCGCGTGCCCGCCCAGTTCTCAATCGCCGGTCGGCCGTTCGGCGGCGCGAGGTCCAAGCTGCGGTGAGGTCGATAGCCCTTGTACCATCTCGAACGGCATCATCAAGGAATCGGGAACGCGTTGATCGCTGGTGTACCGGCGACCAGAGCTGGAGCGATCCGTCGTCGACCGCGCCTGGGCGGACTGCTCAATTACTACGAGCGCGCGGCATGATTGTCGGTTCGGCTGATGAGCGGGACATTACGCGCTGATGACGAGGAGTCGCTGCGTCATCGCATTCTGATCTGCGACCGCGACCAGAAATGAAGCGCACCGGTGCGGCAGTTCTTGGCCGAGGCGGAGGTTCGTGTGGTGCAGACACCGTTTCAGATAGGGCCAACTTGCACCGATGACCACTTCTGGTCATAATGTGACTATGAGAGAGGTGCGGATTGCCGAACTGAAGGCACGGCTCAGCGAGTACTTACGCGCTGTTCGTCGGGGCGAGACCATTGCGGTACTCGACCGTGAAACACCTGTCGCCCAAATCGTGCCCGTCCGAGACCGAACGGCGCTTCGAATCCGCAAACCCGCACCTGGCACACCGCCGCCGAATCGTGTGCCACTACCGAAGCGTCTGAAATCCACCATCGACGTCGTGCAACTGCTGCTGGAAGAACGTCAACTGCACCGATGATCGCCTACGTCGACGCGTCGGTACTGTTGCGGGTCGCCCTACGTCAGCCCGACGCGTTACCCGAATGGCGACAGATTCGGCAAGGCGTCTCGAGCGCGTTGATCACAACCGAGAGTCTCCGCACGCTGGATCGTCTTCGGCTGCGTGCGAAGCTACCGGACGAGGAGATCGCGAACCGACGCGCCGCGATCCTACGCTTGATCGCGTCGTTGGAACTCGTGGAAATTGATGCCGTGGTTCTCGATCGCGCGGCGCAGCCGATGCCGACGGAACTGGGCACCCTCGATGCGATTCACCTGGCGACAGCCCTTCTCTGGAAAGAGATGTCGCGGGTGGATCTCGTCATGGCCACACATGACGGGGCACTCGGGCTGGCCGCCAAGGCGCATGGACTCCCTGTTTTAGGTTCGTCGTCGCAGTGATTCTCGAAGCGTGTTCTCGACGAAACGCCGTCGGGTCCACGCTCGGTGCACGAGCGACTCGGAGCGTGAACAATCTGTGAACAATTTGCTCCCGAACACCGGTGAACACCACGTATGAAGCGTGAGGTAAACCATCGAAGAACCAACAGGATAGACAACCTGCGTTAACCTACGAACCAGGAGGTCGCAGGTTCGAGTCCTGCTGGGCCCGCCATTGTTTCCAACGACTTAACCCATGCTCGGGGACCCGATCTGCCCCGGTCAGTGAACCATCGTGAACAATTCGCCGCCGACTTTGTCGACGGCAGCGCGCAGCGATCCCTCGATCACCTGCGTGTACACGTTCAACGTCGTGTCGACATTCGCGTGGCCCATCAGGTAAGCGACGACCTTTCCCGGCACGCCCTTCTCATGCGACCAGGACGAGAACGTTCGCCGAAACGTCAGCCAAGTCGCGTTCGGCAGCGCTAACGTTTTGCACGCGGGGAACACGGCCCGCCTGTGGGGTGCTTTTATCAACCTGCGTAGAATAACGGCGCTTTCGCTTCTGCTCGGAGGGCGTCGTGTTCCTGTCGGTTTGCTACGTCGCGATCCAACGCGTGCTGCAGCTCATCTCTTTTCTGTTCCGATCGACTGAGTTCAAGGAACTCGAGATTGTCGTCCTGCGCCATGAACTGGCGGTCCTGCGACGCCAGGTCCGTCGGCCAGCGTTTAAGCCCGCAGACCGATTGTTCTTAGCGCGGTCAGCCGGATGCTGCCGCGGGTCAGATGGACGTCCTTTCTGGTCACGCCATCGACGCTTCTACGTTGGCACAGACGACTGGTCGCGAACCGCTGGACCTACGCGCGACAGCCAGGCCGCCCGCCGATCAGCCAAGAGATTCGAGCGCTGATCGTGCGGTTGGCACGCGAGAATCCGCGCTGGGGTTATCAGCATATCGTTGGCGAACTGAAAGGACTGGGCATCGCCGTGTCAGCGACCACAGCCCGGAAGGTGCTGCGCGAGCAACAGCTCGGCCCCGCGGGGACGCGCGGGGGCCCGTCGTGGCGTGAGTTCCTCCGTGCGCAAGTAAAGAACGTCATCGCCACCGATTTTTTCACCGTCGACACGATGTGGTTCCAACGGTTGTACGTGCTGTTCTTCATCGAGATCGCCAGCCGGCGCGTGCACCTGGCGGGCTGCACCTCACAGCCCAACGGGGAGTGGGTGACGCAGCAGGCGCGGCAGGTCGCGTGGACGGTCGCTGAGCGCGCGGACCCTGTGCGTTTCTTGATTCGCGATCACGATCGCAAATTCACCGACAGCTTCGATGCGGTGTTTCAGACCCAAGGCGCCCGAACCATTCGCACGCCCATTCAGGTACCTGAGGCGAATGGGATCGCGGAACGGTTCGTTCGCACGGTCCGGTCCGAATGTCTGGACTGGTTGCTGATTGTGAACAGACGTCGCCTCGAACGCACGCTAACGGTGTTCGTTGATCATTACAACGGCTATCGACCTCACCGCAGCTTGGACCTCGCGCCGCCGAACGGCCGACCGGCGATTGAGAACTGGGCGGGCACGCGACCGATGGCAGTGAAACGCCGCGACCGTCTCGGCGGACTGTTGCACGAATATGAGCGCGCGGCGTGAGCCAGATCGAATTTGTGCACCGTACACGTGCCGGGCGATCAGTCGTGGGCGCCAATGACGAAATCAGGCTCTGGGTGAGCTGAGGATTGTAACGGGCCGGTGCAAGCTGAGCGACACAGCAACGGCAGCGTTCTGACACCGTTGGTGCCGATGACCTGCCCTCTGATCGGTCACGCGCGGCACGAGGTCTTCTGTTCATGCCTCACGAGATTTGTGCAGTCGAATCGCGGCTCTTAGACACGTGAACGGAGCAATAGGCTGGATTGGCTCGTCGAGTGTCCGCAGCAACGCGACGACATGATCGGCAGCGGATTCCTGCAGGAGCTGGGTCTGTCCGATCACGCCAACAACAGCATCGACGTCCCGAACTGCGAGATGCTCCTTGGCGGCGGGGAACCAAACGCCGGAGGGTAGCCGAATGAAGCCAACAACGCCTCTAGCTCACCGTTGAAGTGGAGAACCCCGTCCCTGAAGGCATTAGCATCGATTCTTGGAACGTCAGCCACCCTGTCAACTCCGAGAGTTTGGCCCGACTGTGTACGCGACGAACCTGCTACTGGCGACGCCAACATTGGAGAAGAATTACGCGGCTGAGCCTCGAACTGTATACGGCCGTATCAGGACGTCTGCCGATATACCTAGACCGCTGTGTAATTTCCGAATCATGTCGATCGTGAGCGGGCGACGACGATTGAGCACTTCCGCGACGCGGGCGCGACTACCAAGGTATGGCTCTAGGTCTCGTCGCTTTAGGTCACGACTCTCCATGTGGTAAAGCAGCGCATCGATTGGATCCGGTGGTTCGATCGGCTCATGCTGAGACTCATAACGCTCGACCAGAGTTGTTAGGATGTCGAGACGATCACCAGCTGGCGTGCCTGCCTTTGCGTCCATGAGCCGGTCAATTTCCTTCAGCGCGGCCCGGTGGTCAGCCTTCGTCCTGATTGGCTTGATCTGCATGCCGTGTCCTCAAACCTTCGCGACGTCGATTCGGTCGTATGCTGCGTGCGAGCCGACAAACCGGATGTAGCACGTCCGGTACGGATAGTTGATCGCGACGACCAGGCGGTACTTGTTACCCTTGATGTTGAACACCACTCGATTTTCGCCGACGATGCTCGCGTTCGCGTAGACACGCTTGACCTCGGCCGGCGAGCGCCAGTCAGCTTTCCGGGCGTCGTGGTACCACGCTCGCAGCGACTGCTCGGCGTCGGGGTGCCGCTCCCAAAACTCTCGAAGAGAACGGCGAGCGATTATCCGCAACGATGTCAGTATACAGCGCTCCCATAGTGGGAGCAAGCAAGAGAAGCCGAGCTATCTTCACGGACATTCTGGAATTTCGTGCGCGAGTTCCCGTCATTTCAGGCGGCACTGGGCGGCTTTGGGAGAGCGGCGCTGAGTCCGGACACGGCTCCGCTCTGTCTCCTCAGGTGACAGCGTGCGCTGCTTGTCCCGGGCATTCCCCTCCGGACGCACGGACCCGCAGGGTCCCGGTCATCGGCTGTCGGTGATCATGCGGCCGCGTGGATGGATGGGCATCTCCCGCAGGCCGCCGATCGGTTCGCCTCAATGCGAGCCCGGCGTGCGGCGGCGCGTGCCGTCAGGTCTGCTGGAACCGCGTCGCCTCTGCCGAAGTACATCTCGTCAGGCGTCTGTCCGCAAAACGCCGAATGCGGAAGCACCGTGTTGTGTTCCTGGACGTAGAACGCGACTAATCGCCGGACCGTGGTGACGCTGTCCCACGAGTGGAGGAAGAGCCACTGATGCTTGAGGGAGCGCCACCACGCTTCGATCATGGAGTTCGAAGAACTTCAGTTCGGTGAACGCCAAGACCCGGCGCAGAACTCCCGTGGTGATCAGCTCGTCGACCTGAGCATTCGCGTTTTTCGACGCCGGCGTCCGCCAAGACGGCCGGAGTCGTTTCTGACGGCGTCGCGGTCCGACTGGCTTCGACCAGCACAGCGACACTGGTCGCCGGCGCAAACGTATCAGCGACCCGCCACGCCAAGATCCGTCGAGAGAAGTTGTCGATCACCGCGTGCAGGTAGGCGCGAGTCCCGTCGAGCAGGCGGATGACGGTGGTGTCGACGTGCCACATCTCGTTGGCTCGGGTCGTTCGAAGGCCGACCTTCGGCTTGGCCGGGTGCATGCGGAGCCGGGGCCGGCGCCAGCCGAACTTCCGCACCAGGTGGTACCAGGTCGAGGGGGATGCCCACGTAAAGCGCGTGACGGTGCGGAGGCGGAACGCGATATAACCTTCGCGCAAGGGGCGTTCACTTTCAGCACTCGAGGTGACTCATGCACAACGCGAGAGGATGGACCGGCGCTGTTGTCGTTCCCGCCCTCACAATCGCAGTCCTGCTCCTCGGTGCGCGAGACGGGCGCGCCGAAGACATCAGCGGGACCGTCATGAGAACGGTCATGCTGTCGGAAAACACACGGCTCGTCGGCGATGTCACGTGTCGCGTGACCGGTGGGCCCTGCATCGCGTTCGGCGCGCCGAACATCGTGCTTGCCCTCAACGGGTTCACCATGACCGGACAAGCCGATCCGGATACGGCGTGCAAGGGGACGCCGACGTCGACTGACATCGGCATCAGCACGAATGCGCAGAGCAACGTCGGCATTCGTGGACCCGGAGTGGTGCAGCGATTCATGGCCGACGGCATCCTGTTCATGGGCACCACACGCGGTTGGGTCCAGAACGTGACGACGACCACCAACTGCATGTCCGGCATTCGCATCAATCCCACATCGTCGCAGATCAGCGTCGAGAGCAACGTGTCGGTCAGGAACGGGGCATCGGCCGCTGGGTTCACCTGCGGCGGCATATGAGTGCAGGGAAACACCAACTCGCTCCGGTGGAACGAGACGAGCGGCAACGGCTATGCGACTGGTCCGGCGACCAACTTCGGGATCGGCCTTCTCGCCACGGCCTTTAACAACTTGATTGAGGCCAACAGCGCGATCGGGAATTCGAACGGGATCGTCGTGTTCCCTGGCGCGGCGAACAACCAGATCCGGCAGAACGTGATTGTCGGCAATCCGCCGATCCAGGTGTCCAACAGCGTGCCGACCGGCGGGGGCACGGACATCTGGGATCAGTCAGCGCCCGGCACGAACTTCTTCCTCGGCAACATGTGCGTGACCGCTGTCAACGCCCAGTGCCCGACGATCGCCACGCAAGCAGTGCCGAGAAAGCCGGGAAGTTGATTGCGCAACGGCGCGCACGTCAGCGCAGCGGGATGCGGTGCGGATTCTGTGTGGTGTGGCCGTTCGCGAGAAGGTGTCATTCGCCAAAACGTCTTCCGGCGCCACGAGCAGCCTTACCCTCGAACGCATCGAAGCTGTCGAACGGACGTCCTTGAGTACACGGAATTGACTCGGTGCTCTTGAAAAACGCGAAAGCCCGTCTCAGTACAGCACGAGCCGCGCGTACTCTCGCAAGCGTTGCCTGATTCGACAGGCAGCGAAGGGACGTGACGCGTATGCCGCGCGACGCTCGTATCGATGATGGAGACCACCGACTTCAGGACTCGCGACGATCTCTCCGGCGCTTGCCGGCTGGATCGGTCTGCCGTCCGGCGTGTCCTTGCCCAGTCCGAGATGCGTCCGGCTCTTGTGATACAAGTCGACAACACAACACCCATAATATTGAGGCGCGACAGGTCTGTTATCCATGGCACCCGTGGTTCGGTCGTTCTGTCGTCGTGTATGAGAAGCTCGTCAAGCAAGGGCACGCCGTGTGTCGGTGCGGTCTCGAGGAGGTGCAACATCATCGATCCATAGAGATACCGACCTGGATGTTTGAGCCGGCCGCATGTTGTCGGCTGCGCGTGATGACCGTGCCGACGGTCGGCTGCGACGCCTTGCTGGAGTTGAAGGCGTTGCTGCGAGCCGCGCAACGGCCTGCCCAACGTCCGGATTCTGACGGTGTGCTACAAGCCCAGCATCGTTCCTTGCTCACGGCAGGAGGTGCTGATGCCACGGCGTAATGTCCCAGCTTAGGATCGCGTGATCTGCCGGACGGTTTCGTCGGTCTGTGATATAAGCTCCCACTCGTGATCGAGCTGTCCGTCCTTCGGTTGTTGCTCCTGACAATTATCGGTTGGCTCGATCGCCGGGAGCGCGAGCACTCGCGTATCTGATCGAAGAGAATCGCCTCCTCCGGCGGCAGGTCGGTGGCCGGCGTCTGCGGTTCACCGATGACGACCGGCGGCGACTCGCCATACGCGCCCACCGGCTGGGTCGGAACGCCTTGCGTGAGGTCGCGACGATCGTCACGCCGGATACGCTGCTGCGCTGGCACCGGCAGCTGGTGGCGCGGAAGTGGACCTATACGACGAGGCGCACCAGCCGTTCCGGTGTTCTTGCCGAGATCCGACAACTCGTGCTGCGCATGGCCGGGGAAAATCCGACGTGGGCTATACGCGAATTCAGGGTGCCCTCACGAATGTCGGCCACCAGATCGGGCGCTCGACGATCGCGCGCATCCTCAAGGCCCACGGTGTGTTACCAGCGCCGAAGCGCCCGACGTCATGGCAGACGTTTTTGCGAGCGCATTGGGGAGTGATCGCGGGGACCGATTTCTTGACGACGGAGGTGTGGACGTGGCGAGGCCTCGTGACGTTCTACACGGTGTTCGTCATTGATCTCGCGTCGCGCCGCGTTCAGGTGCTTGGGACCACGCCGCATCCGGACGAAGCGTTCATGCGACAGGTCGTGCGAACGCTTTCGGTGGCGGACGGTCATGTATGCCGCGTGTTGATTTGCGACCGGGATGCGAAGTGGAGCGCGGCCGTGCGCGAACGGCTCGAGGAGGCTGGGATTCGCGTGGTGCAGACGCCGTATGAGGCCCCGAAGGCGAATGCCTACGCGGGAGCGTTTCGTGCGATCGATGAAGGAAGAATGTCTCGACAGGATTATTCCGATCGGAGAGGGTTACTTCCGACGAGCAGTGACGGAATTTGTCGCGCATTATCATCGCGAGAGGAATCATCAAGGTCTGGAGAACGCCTTGATTGACGGTGCACCGGTGACCGGTACCGGCCGAGTGCGCCGGCAGTCACGGCTCGGTGGACTGCTCAACTTCTACCGGCGCGCAGCGTGATCAACCGCTCATTACTTCGGCTGAGCGATGGGACAGAACGGTCCTGTACGATCGACTCAGGGAATATATCAACTGGTCTTTTGGATTCGCGTTGGCTGTAGCAGCGCTGTTACTCTCAAGAGATCGACTGATTCAAATGTTCCACGATGACCGAACAACAGCCATTTTAGCAGCGGCGCTGCTAACAGTCACGACGCTTGATTTCGTCCTGTACCTGCATACCGTCAGACACGAATTGGATTTGATGCACGAGGCGTTTGTCGACGACAAAAAGAAAGAAGCAGAAGGGCCTGTCCTTATCGTTGCCGTCTGGCTGGCTCTTGCGTTTGGGTGCTTGATCGCCGAAGTGACTGACATCTTGATTTATTGTGGTCTTCTGACGCTGCTGCAGGTGGCCAACGTGATTGGCGTCCGCAACGTCAACGCAAACTTCTTGGACATGTACAAGCGCCGCATCTTTAGAGGCGCCGGAGGCCAACTGGAAGCACAGATTCTTTATAAGTACTATATCGAAAGACGGGCTTTCTTGCGGTGCTCCTTACTGATCGTTGCATCGGCACTTGGCTTCGTGCTTGCCGTCGTTGGCTTGCGGACGGGCAGTATGGTACTGACAAGAGCAGCATACTTGACAGTGCTCATCGGTGTCCCGATCGGAGAATGGGTCATAATCAGATGGCGTCGAGAGCGCGATGACGCACGACGAAAGCTATTCACTTGATCCCTGTTCGCAACATCATTGCGCAGGATCGCGTGCCGAATCACGTGGTCCTTGAGCAAATTAACGGCACGTCGCGCACGCCTTCGATCTCGCGAGTCTACTCGTAGCTTTAGCGCCACGACGCGGCGGTGTCTGCCTCACGCGGCGGGTAGGCCAGATTCTCGATCGGTGTACCACTATGAAACATTGGATAATGAACCGCTATGACTTCCTCATCGGTCTCGGTGCGGCCGACACGCATGTCCTGAACCTCTTCAATGCTGTTCAACTCCTGAAGCTCAAGATCGTCTACGGGGACAGGGAGGCGGGCCGAGTCGCCCTCGTGGAGTTGGCCGACGCCAACGCGCGATGTCGCGGGCTAGCACCGCGATACACAATTGGATGGAGGTTTTAGCAAGTGCGCAATGGCGAGTTCAGATGTTTTTTGGCGTGCTAAAAACCGATTTGATTAACCAGCGATGGTCCTCCCTCGCGTTCCAGCTTTGTCCAACGGCGCCGTCCGTCCAGGTCCACTCGATTCTTTCAGGTGAACGGAGCTTTCGCGAACCTGGACCGATCGGCCCTGGGCACACTTAGCGAATCACACCGAATTCTCAATCTTGGCGACGATGTTAGGAATAGAGGCCCTCATCGCATCGTAACCGCGCTCGATTGCCCACTCTGCGCGATTGAAATCGAGGAACGTCATCGTGCCAAGCGCCGGCACGACGAGAACGTGCTCACGCAGGTGCAGCCGTTCGCGTCCCAGTGCAAAGATCAACACGTCGGCCGTCTTCCTCATCTGTCGAGCAACTTGCCCACTTTCGCGATGTTCTTCCACGAATGGCGTGGCTCAAGATCGAGTGCCCAGTCCGCAATGGCCGAGGGGTCAACCGCAACAACAATCGAGTTATCTGTGGCGGCAGTGACAGGCACTGGATCGGTGTAGCCGCCATCAACCAGGTACCTACCTTCGTGGTGAACTGGTGTGAACACGCCGGCAGTGAGGCAACTACCGACTACTGGCGGATCAATAGGCCGTCGCAAAAACGCACGGCCGAACCCGTTTGGAGATCAGTGCAAATGACCGTGAGAGGGACACGCAAATCTGCAAAGTGTTTGCGTCGATCAGTCCCGACGCTGTAATCATGAGCCCAGATGGTTCGAAGAGGCCAGGACCAAGCGGATCAGGACGCAAGATTCGACGCCACGAGAAGTCATGAATGGAACGCGCAAGATCCATAGGTGACCTGCCGCTACAGTATCCAGCGCCCACAAGCGCGCCCATGCTCGAGCCCACTACGTGTGCCACTTCAAGCCCAGCCTCTTCCAGTGCCCGCAGCGCGCCAATGAAACAGAGTCCTCGCGCACCGCCTGATCCGAGCACCAGCGATAGAGGGTACTTCACAGGAGCCAGCGCCATATATGGCCCGCAATCCAGCCGCTGCAGAACCTTCGAACGAAAAACTCAGGAATGATGCATTCGTGCTTATGTTCGACGACGAAGGATTCGTCGTCCGCAACCAAACGCTTCAGGCAGAAGGCATACGCCATGAACGCGACTTCAACTGTCTTGTTCATCGCGAGACCTCGTCACGGCAGGCTCCCCGTTGTGCGTTTGGACTCCCACAGGGACTGATCCTAGCGCAGCGATGAACCCATGAAGTGGTCGTTTTCAGGCCGTGATCGCGGCCTCCGGGCCGAGAAGCTGATCGCTCGGAAAGTCGTTTCGCACATCTGTGGATCGGCCGCGACCCCAAGTGCTTCCGAGCATATTTCGGCCGCTGTACAACGCGACTTGAACGCGAGCACTCTGCACCCTCTGAGGACCCTCCGTGCGCCCTGGACGTAGGAACCACAGATCTGCGGACGCCTCACGGCGGCCGTGCGAGACACGCGATACGCAATCACCCGCAAATTGTGACGCGCGCGGATCCAGCATAGCGACGGCAGTCACGACGACTCTCGACGCAGCGCGCAATCCGCGACGCGGCTGGAGTCGGACCGCCGTGTTGCAGAGTCACACGGTGGAGATAGGTAAGAAGTCGCGGCCCTGATCTTGGCCGGTGCAGTGCTGGCGACCGACCGCGCGAGGTCGGCCAGCGGCCAGATCCCTGTACTCCGCAGAAATCCACGCTGTACTTCAAAAGGACGCTCGTGCGGCCAGCAGGTCGAGGCGATGGTGGGTCCGGGGATCTGACGCGCCGCGTGACATGAGAATGTGGTAACTCTCTGCCTCGTGACGCGACGACTGCTCCGTGTCCTTGTTGCTACACTGGTAACCGCATGTCTACCGGCACTCGCTGTCGCCCAGGGTGGCCCGCCTCTCATCACGGACGATCCTGACACGCCCGGCCCCGGCTACTGGGAGATCAACATCGCCGTGCTGACGGAGAAAACCCACGCCCAGAAACACGTCGAGGTGCCGCGCGTCGATCTGAATTACGGGGTCGGACGTCGGATTCAGCTGAAGTTCGAGATGCCCTGGGTCGCGCTGCAGCACGAGGAACAGAGAACCGAAACGGGCGCAGGCAAAGCCACGGTGGGCGTCAAATGGCGCTTCATCGGCCAGGAAGGCGAGAGGATCGCGTGGTCCATCTATCCTCAGCTCGACTTCAACATGGCCCACTCCTCTGTGACGAGGGGCATCGCGGAAGAAGGACGCCAGCTCCTGCTGCCCACTGAAATCACGGTGGAGATGTTCCACCTTGAGATCAATGGCGAGGTGGGACGAAACCTCGTGGAGAACGGACCGGACACCTGGATCTTCGGCGTGTCGACCGAAGGCCACGTCCTGCCGCGGCTCGAGCTGCTCGCGGAGCTCCACGGCGAGCGTGTTACCGATTCGACGGGGCTGATCACCGTCGGAGGAGGCAGGCTCAAACTGACGTCGAAGATGATCTTGCTCATGGCCATAGGGCACAGTGTACGCAGTCAACTTGACGAAGGGCCTCGCACCTATGCCTATGCCGGGCTCCAGCTCAACCTGCCGCGGCAGTTCACATTCGAACGGGACGTCGGGCGTCGACCCGCCGCCCCTGAAATCCGACGTCGTTGAAATCGGGGACGTGGCGCTGCGAGCCGCAACGGTGCGTGCTGATCGCGTGAGCAGACTGAACGGAAACGGATGATCAGTCTTCGATCGCGTTTTGGCGAACGTCGGGCACCGCATGCGCGCGATCGGCGACCCTGTGGGGTGCGTTAATTCTACCCGTATAGAATAACGGCGCTTTTCGCACATTTCCGGAGGCGTCGTGATCCTCTCCGTCTGTTACGTCGCACTTCAACGCGTGCTGCAATTCGTCGCTCTCGCCTTTCGTTCACACGAATTCAAGGAATTGGAAATCGTGGTGCTCCGCCACGAGTTGGCCGTTCTGCGTCGCCAGGTCGGTCGTCCTGGGCTCAGAACGGCGGACCGAGTGTTCTTGTCGGCCGCGAGCCGACTGTTGCCGCGCGCGAGTTGGGCGTCATTTATCGTCAAGCCGGCCACCTTGCTCGAGTGGCATCGTCGACTGGTAGCGCGGCGCTGGACCTATCGTCGCCGAGTTGGCCGACAACCGATCAGTCGTGAGGTCCGCGATCTGATCGTGCGGCTGGCGCGGGAGAACCCGCGTTGGGGCTACCAGCGCATCGTGGGCGAACTGAAAGGGCTCGGCGTTAGTGTATCAGCGACGACCGTGCGAAAGGTGCTGCGCGCGAACAATGTCGGCCCAGCCGGTCAGCGACCGGGTCCGTCATGGCGTGAGTTTCTGCGGACCCAAGCGGAGAGCATCGTCGCGGTCGATTTCTTCACCGTGGACACGGTCTGGCTCCAGCGACTGTACGTGCTGTTCTTCATCGAGATCGGCCGTCGCCGCGTGCATCTGGCCGGCTGCACGGCGCATCCAGACGCAGTGTGGGTCGCGCAGCAGGCGCGGCAAGTCGCATGGACGCTCGGCGAGCGCGCGCAGCCCATTCGTTTTGTCATTCGCGATCACGACCGGAAGTTCACGGACAGCTTCGATGCGGTGTTTGAGTCGGAAGGCGCTCGAATCGTTCGTACGCCGATTCAGGTTCCCGAAGCGAATGGGATCGCCGAACGTTTTGTTCGGACCGCGCGTTCCGAATGCCTCGACTGGCTGCTGATCATGAATGCCGGTCATTTGGAGCGCACGCTACAGATGTTCTTTGATCATTACAACCGTGTTTCATACTGCCCCACCAGGCTATGTGCCTGAAAACACGAGAGCTGGTTGCTGAGAATTTGGTACTGCGGGTCGGTGATTTCGGCCCCGCACGCGAGCGACGAGCGCGGCCGCCGTTGGAGCTTCGAGCGCCTGACGATGAAACACCCACGGGCCATCAGGCAAAGGATGAGCGGCCTCGATTTCGCCGCGCTCGACGGCCAGCCGGAGCGTTCTCGCGCTGATACCGAGGACCGAGCGGCTTCGTTCAGATTCATCCATCCCTCAGAGACCCGTCGATCGCGATCGTAACAAGCGATGTCGTGGTGGGTGCGCAGTGAGACCACGCGTTCTCGAGTCCAGCGATTGCTACGGCCGGTGCGGAGCCCATTCCGATTCAGGACATTCGCGAGCAGATCGTCAGGACAAATCCGTGCTAACACGCGAACCGCATCGACGACGTTCTTCGACGTGTGCGTGGCACACTGCCCGCGTCGTCGTCGCGGCACTCGCAGTTCGGTATGCACGCCGCCTTTCCAGTGAATGACCAGGATGACCTCACCGGCCTCGGGATCGGTATCGACGACGATTTCGTGAATGAGTGTTCGAACGAGGCGTTTCTTCAGTCGGACATCCGCGTGCGGATTTCTCCAGACGGTCTCAAGGTCCGCAGCCAGATTCTCAAATTCGTCTCGGGTTGGGACCAGGGGGCTGACTGCCGCCGTGCGTGTGTTGCTCGATGCGCTCCCCGATTTCGCGGACACGCTGCAATGCGGTATTCCAGCGTCGCTCCAACTCGTCGGCGCCTAAGCGATTCTCGGGATCGGTCGCATCGTATTGTTTCTGCGCTCGGCGAGCAGCGTACCGTGCCGCTTCCAACTCGCGCGTCCACGCGTTCAGGACCTCATCTCGCTGGTGGGCCGCCGCCTCACTGGCGACGACAGCAGCGGCAACGGCAGCCGGCTGCACGACACAGAGGATTTCCTTGCCGATCGCGTCGTCCACCACGAGTCCTCCGAACGAGATGCAGCGCGGTTCCCCGTTATCACGCGCGCCGCGGACGCAGACGTAGCGCAGGACGTTGTGAGCATTGCCAGTGTAGCAGACGACCAATTTCCGCCCACACCGGCGGCAACGCAGTACTCCCGTTAAGAGCGCCGGGCCGTTCGTCGCCGCCCCGGTGTGATTCCACGCCCGTGTATTGGCGGCCATCGTCTGTCGGTTCCGCTCAAATTCTTCCCAGCTCACGTACCCCTCGTGGGCGTGAGAAATAAAGGCAAGCCACTCCTCGCGCGGGCGCCGGCGAGACGACGTGCGCGGCTCCCCCTGCTCATACCGAATCGTGCTTTCGGTCTTTCCGTACGCGTAGGCACCGCCATAGATCGGATTATTCAGCATCCGATAGCGCACGCCGAACGACGGCCGTCGCCACGTGATCTCACCGGACACCGATCGAGCCGGCAGCTGCAGGCCGTGTTCCAGAGACCACGATAACGTCTGGCGCACCGTTCCCAATTCCTCAAATTTCTGGAACACGAGCGCGACGGCCTCCTGAATGCGGCGGTCGGGATCTTTCTCGAAATGAGGCGCGTCGGTTTTCAGAAACCCCACCGGCGCCGCCACGAGGAGCTCGCCGCGCTTGGCTTTCGCGCGACGCGCTTCCACCGACCGCTGCCGCAAGAGATCGAGCTCGTATTCATTCAAACTACCTTTCAATCCGAGCAGCAGGCGATCGTTACTGAGGCGCGGGCAATAGACCGCTTCCAAGTCGACCAAGACCGTATCGACCACGCGACAGACCTCGACCAGGTGCTGCCCTCGCGGCTATTCCGCGCAAATCGCGACACCTCACGAGCGGCCACCCCGCCGACGTTCCCCAGACAGACCTCGGCCACCATGCGTTCGAAGCCCGCACGCGTGACCGTACCCGCGGCGGACCGACTCAGGTCTTCATCCACGACGTCGACCTCGCGCCAGCCTAATTGATGCAATCGGTCTTGCATCGCGTACTGCAATCGTTGGCTTTCAAGGTTGTGATTCACCTGGTACGCGGACGATTGGCGCACATACAGGATGGCTTTTCGCGCCACGTGTTGCGGGCGGATCTTGTCACTCATCACGCGCCTCCTGCGCTTCACCGGAGCCGAGCGGCTGATCGGCGTGCCGGCGCAGCACTCGGGCGAGCAGTCGAATCGTCCGTTCCTGAATGTCCGGCGGCAGCATCTGAAAGTGCGGGCGAGGGGCGGAGGATGAAACAGCGTCGGTTGCTTGCGAGACTCCCAATCGGCGTCTGGCGCGTGGCATCAGCACCTCCCGGAGCAATCAAGGAATGGTGCGGTGCTTGTAGCACGTCGGCCCGCGGCGCCGTCGGCAACACGGCTTTCAATTCGATCAACGCCTGACAGTCCACGAATGGCGTGGCTGTCAGATGCAGGTGATCACAGGCGGCCGGTTCAAACATCCATGCCGGCACTTCCACCGATCGGTCATTGCGCTGATCCTCAACGCCGCACCGACAGACCGGATGTCCGCCTTTGGTTATCGTTTCGTACACTGTGACAAGCCGACCGAACCACGGATGCCACAGGTACCGGACTTCTCGAGACTCAGTATTGTGGGTGTTGCGTTGTCGAGTTGTACAACCAGCGGCGCCGGCATTCGACCATCGGCTACGTGAGTCCGGCCGTGTTCGAGCAACGAGCGCGGTTGGGCCTGGAAAAGCAGCGATGGGCATGATCTTCCAGATCGCCAAGGTCGGCGCGACAAAACAACTGCTCAGGATGCCCCAGGAGCGACGATCGTGACCGGGCTCGACCTCCAGGTCCCCCTAATTTTCAACGTCCGGGCCTCTGCGAGTAGTTGCGCGTGCCTCGATCTTGAAACTTTTGCAGCGTCGAAGACGATGTGGACGCCGCCACCCCTGTGGACGCACAGAACGCGCCCACAGGGGTTTGGAAATCTCGCACAGAACGCGAGATTCCCACAGCGTCGACATCGATCACTCTCTTAGAAAAGAAAGAGAACGAAGAACAAAGACAGCTCATACCAACTGTCCACGAGATCGGATCAGGTCCACCGTTGAACTAACGTCGACTCGAACGGATTGATCGTCGCGATGAGTTGATTGTGGTCGCCCACCAACTTCACTCGCGCCATATCCGACGAGACGGAAGGCGCCGCTTTGTCACGGAGGTACATCGGTAGCTCCGATGGAGACAGAGTTCTTCGCCAGGGTTCTTCGCGGATAGGGACGGTCGAAGCCCGATCTGCACGCCGGAGCACAGATATGTCTGGTCAGAGGCGACGCCCCTCCGTGTCCATTCCAAGAGAGTCTGGAGCTGAGGGCGCCCGCGCTCATCGCACGCAGGTCGCGCTGTCGAGTCGACGGTCGAGCTGTCGGATTTGCGCATGCTCGGCGGTCTCGACGTTGGGGGGGAAAGGCGACTCGTCACTGCGTCCGCGGCCAGACGGAAAACACGCAGTAAGGTTCCGGCAGGAGCTGGGACCACGTCAGGCTTGTCGGAGTTATGACGCCGTTGGCATTTGAGAGCGCTGCAGCTGACGTGTGAAAGGGCGATGTGCGGACACTGTTCGCGGCCGGACCGGGCTTTCGCGGTCGACGATTTGGCGGCTCGAGCGTCGTGGTGAGTTCCCAAGGCACCGCCGAATCTCGCCGAATGCTGTCGGCTGGCTTGAGCAAGAGATTAACGAGTGGATGGTCGCGAAGGCGCAGGCAAGCTGAGCGAACTGCTGGGGCGTAGCGACGCAGCAGCATTACGCAGTGGACGAACACAACCGGGCGCTCGCAGCTGCGTCGGTCTACAGGGTTCGAATTCCCAACGAGAGTCGCCCTAAGAGCGTCTACTCTTCAACTCGTTCGAGAACGAGGCGCTGACGACTAGAGCCCTGTTGTAGTTCGGCGTTGTGAAGTGCACATGCACGAGTTTCAGATGCCCGCTGGTCGCCAGGTTCCAGCTCGATCAAAATTCAGATTGAGGCCATGTCAGACCGAGGGCGGACTTCGGCCGCGCGCCAAGCACCGAGCCGCCCGATACCGGCCGCGGTGATGACGTAGGCTTCTTCCGCGGCCACATGCTGATTCGAAAAGATTCTGGGCAAACCGGCAATCAGCATTCGCGCACCGGTCGAGTCCGCCCAGCCAGCCCTTGGACATCCGCTTGCGACCGAGATTCGCGGCTCGCGGCGGCGACTCTCTGACGGGTGCCAGCAACTCCTTGACCGGCGCACAGGTGCGCCCCGGCGACCCTCTGACTGGCGTTTTCGTGGTAACACCCGGGTAACAAAATGTCGCGTAGGCTGGTGTTCGCTGAGCGCGCGTGAAACACGAGAATCGCGAAAGACCTCAACGTTTCTAGGGCGTTTCGCACGCCCTGACGTTGCCTGACAACGGCTGAAAAACAGGCGAGTACCGTCTGGGGACAGATGCAGGAACCGCAGGACTACTCGTAACGGGATACACGTGCCCGCCCGATCCACGGCGCGCAGGATCCGCAGCTTGGCTTCTCCGTCCGGCAGAGGAGCGCTTGAGAGCCGGGACCCGGGGGTTTGTTAACAGGGCGAGCGCCAACCGGAGCAGTGCCGCCCGTTTCTCGACACGTTGTCGCAGCTTCAGGATCTCCTGCCGTAGCTCCGACTCTGTGACCTCCGCCACATCCAGGCTGATCACGACCGTCGCCTCCGCCGCGAGCCACCCACGCGCCGTCGACCACGGGACACCGAGATTCGGCGCGATGGTCACGTCCCTGGTGCGTGTGGACGAGATCCGGAGTCGATGATCATAGCGTCGCTGCGGGCGAGACGTCGCCGTCATGCGCACGATCTTCGGCCATTCGCTGACGCCGCTCAACTCTTGACGGAGACTGCTGGTGTTCGTGACGGAAACGACAACTCCCACAAGAGAGTCCACAATGTTCGTGACATAGCGCGGCTGTCCGCCATTCGCCGACGTCAGGTGATCCGCTGATGCGACCAGAACTCGCCCTTAACGTGCAGAATGTTCGTGGACGGAGCTGGGCGCCGCGTCCGGAGGCGCAAACGCGCGAGCGGAATACCGGAGCGGCGAGTAGCGCCGCCGCCGACGGGCATGTCCCGGTAGCGGCCGCGTGCAACCGCGAAGGGCTCGAGGCCGTCGCTGCTGCTCAAGACCGCGTTGAGCGAGGCGATCTGAAGGATCACCTCGCTCGAAGATCTCCTGCGACCCCAGTCCATTCGAGGACGTCTCTTAAGATCCCAGTCTGTTCGGCGGGCGATGGGTCGCGGCACAGCGGGCGCTGACGCTACGGTTGCGAGATCTCAATGAAACAGATCTTGTTGCCGCCGTCGGCGCCTGCGACGTTGCTAATGGTCAGCCGGCCGTCGTTCACGGTCACCGTTTGCGTCTGGTCTAACCACGGATTCGTGCTGCTGGTCGTCCCGTCTACGATTACGACACCCTCGGCGGCAATCACCATATGGTTGCCAAAAAAGCTTGGGTCGCCCGCGACCAATCGTACGGTGTACGTGCCGTTCGGAAGGCCGATTTCCCAAACGGCGTCGGGAAGCGGCGTTCGCTGCATGTACGCCAGGGTGTCGTGCTGCTGATCCGGAGAGTTCGGATTGTTCCGATCGCGGGTATTTGTTGTGTTGTCACCGCTCCATCCATAGCTCTGGCCGTTCCCGCGATCGGCGAACGGCTGCCCGGTATCCGGCAGGTATCCGAGTGGTATAGGCGCACCCGAGGGCTGAAAGTTGATTTTAACGGTCGTGCCCGCCCCGCCAAAATGCAACGAACACGCGAGATTGTCGATGTCGGTCGATCCGTCGCGCAGCGTCAGGTTGGCTAAGTTCCACCGCCATTCAATCATTTTGAGGACTGATGTGTGATCGTACACCAAGTGATTGACTGATGGCCCGGCGCTATAAGGTGAAATTACGACCGTTGGAACCCTGAAGCCCAACGGCACCTTTCCGCTTGGATCGACATCGCCCTCACATGTTGCCGGAAGGTCCTGCATGCAGGGGTGATAATTCGAAGTCGGCGCAGCTGCTCGTGATGGATTCACGTGATCGAAGAACCCCCCCGCCTCATCGAATGTGACCACGACTACGGCGTGTTGCCACTGCGGCCCGTTGATCACGGCATTCACGGTACTCTGAATCCAGGCATCGCCTTGAGTGATGTCACAATCTCCAGGGTGATCATCACACGCTCCAGGATCGACGTAAGCAACATTTGGCAGTGTGCCGTTTGCAGCGTCGGCCAAGAACTGGTTATACGTTTTCGTGATATTCGTGCCACTCGGCGGCGTCAGGCCGGTCTGGTACTTATCTCCGTAGAATTTACGGAGATAACTGGATCCACCGCTGTTCGTGTCGCCCCAATAGTACGCTGCACTCACACTTGGGGCTAGATTGATCAGCGAATCCCAGATCGTCGCCAGCGTAGAGACATTGCTTGGATTGTGGTTGTCCAGCAGGTCCGTTTGGCCGGTGTGCGCGAACTTGCGATTTGGCCATGTCGACGCTAACACCGACGAGAAATACTTGTCGAGCACGGTATATTGGGTTGCTATTTGGCCTAGAAAACCGAGATCTGCCTGAGTGTAATATCCAATCGCGACCTGGCTGGTGTTTTTCCCTTGACGAAGCCATCCCAGATTCGGGCCATAACCGGTGGGCGGATATCCGATCTGGGCTCCATTGTTATAGTACCAATAAGTATCGTGCATATCCGGATAAAAGTGAACGGGATCGTTCCCACCACCGGCCGCTGGGTTTCCGCTTAGCGAGTGCGTCGGATGGCCGACATTACTGTCGTCGTAGTAAGTCGCCGTTTGTTGGCCGTCGGCGTTCGGAACCCATCCGAAGAAATGATCGAAGCTACGATTCTCCATCATTATGAACACAATATTCTGAATGCCTGAGCTATCGGGAGGAGATGGGAGAATATGATTATCGGAGCACGTACCTTGACCAAACGCGAATGACGCGACCGACAGACTGATCGCAAACGCGGCTGTGATTCGAAGCATGTGAGCTCCTTTCGATCCGAACGGCGGCCGCTGTGCATCAACGATGCCATCCGTTTGCCCGACCGACACCGAGCGCCCAGTTACATCGTCAAAAAGCCGTCGGCTTACGGTTCGCCCTCGTTGGGGTTGATCGGTTGTGATCGGTTCGCGCGTGCGAGGTCGTCGTCATCGCGATTGTGAACCACTCTAGACGGCGCGGGCCTCGCGCCCATTGGAGAGTTACGGCCGAATGTTTAATGAACGACGACGAACTCCCGAACACACCGGAGACGCCCGTTCCCAGCAACAGGAGCGATGCTGGCTCAGGTGTCGGCGCCGGCCCCGATGCGGCTGTCAGATCGAAAGCGAATTTAAGATCCCCATCCCTTGGTAGTTCGAATCCTGCTGTTCAAGGCGAACGCGAGCAGCGTCGCTTCCTCGACGCGCAACGTGTAATCACCGGGAATCAGCTGTCCCGTTTGTCTAAACTGGGTGGATCCTGTCTCGACAGCCCCAGCGCCGAAGAAAACCGACCTGCGCCCAAGGAGCGACGCATGAGCGAAGTTGCCATGGAGGCTCGGACTCACAAAGTCGAAGGTGAACGGCGATTCGAAACGGAGGTCGACTGCAAAGGTGATGCTTGCCTCGCGCGGCCGTGGGATGGTAAGTAACCGCGAGGTGAACGACGCGTCGACGCTCGTGAGCCAGAATCACCAGAACAAACAAGAGCCGGCATGTCGCGGTCGGAACGACGAAGAAATCTGCCGCCGGCGATTTGGTCAACATGATTCGCCAAGAACGTGCGCCAAGTCTGTGAAGGCGGTCGCCGATGACGTACCACGTACTTCGCGACGGCCGCTTGGCCGCCGCATGGGCATGCCCGCAGGCCGCAGCTTGCACAAGCGCGGTTGCACGCGCTGCGACTGAGCAGCGGTCGTCGCCGTCGCCGTGCGCGTTCGCTGTCCCAATCGGCCCATCAGCAAAATCGAATCGACGTTCAACATAACGTTTGGCCGGCGCAATTCATCTGAGATGGCATTACAGTCGTGTCGGGATATCACTGCTGCCAATGCGCGCAGGTACCGACCATATTACTGAACGTGACAGAATGTGTGCAGTGCGTGCGCGTTGATACGATGATAGAAGATGATAGAAGGGACATCTGGACGTCTGAATGGTGATACGGCTAGATGGCGAGTGCTTTACGTACAAATCGCCGACGTGGACGTGTATGATTAAAGAACTGAGGCAAGTGGCTCAACCACGCCAGAACTGCCAAGCGGTCCAAGAACTTGAACGTTCCCCTTGCAGGGTTGACTAGTACGACTTTGTTAGATCCGCAGATGGAAATCCCTGAATTTCATCATGGTTTCCAGGTAGTGCGGATGCGTGACTAACAAATGGGCGGTGAGCACCTCGGTAATTACCGCGCGCGTGATCGGAAGAGTCGGAATACCGCGCCCCGGCACGTCGGTGCTCGTGTTGCAGCCAGGTGTAGGCGAGCGCGGTTAAGAGCACGTGACGATTCCACCCCCGATCGGACCGCCCTTCGAACGTATAGGGCATCACACGATAGGAGTCGTTTCGTGTCCTTTCCGCGACCGGGATCAGAAGTTCACGGATAGTTGAAGGTCGGATAGTTGATGACGTGTTCCGAAGTCAGGGTACAGCCAATCGAGACGCTCCGATCGAGCGGCCCGAACGACGAACGACTCGACCTGCCACCACCCGTTCGCCTGCGGCGCCGAAACGGGGTGCGAATGACTCAGACGGGCGATCTTAACGAGGAGCATCTTCACGGCGTCTTGAAACCATCCATGATGACTACAAGGGCCATCGACCTCTTGACCCTCAATCCGCGCATCCAACGCGCGGACGGTCGCCATGGCTACAAGCCGCGGCTCGTATCAGACGTCGCGATCGGGCACGGTGGTTGATCCGGAGTGTCAGATTGTTTATGTGTGGGCTCGTTAAATGATGATGCGTGTGGACGTGGGAAACCGCGTTCTGTGCGGTTTCCCACGTCCCTCTGGGCGTCCACGGGGACGGCAGCGTCCATGCGCGCGTTCATTCTACGCCTTCGGTGCCGTGAAGCGGTCTTCATAGAGAATCGCAAACTGCCGCATCGCATTTCTCCAGGAGGGAGCGCCGCGCTCTCATTTGGCGGTGATGTTTCGAAGCGCCAGCCAAATCAATTTGATTGCGGCTTCGTCGTTCGGGAAATGCCCGCGAGTCTTGATGATCTTCCGCAGCTGCGCGTGGACACTCTCCAGCGCGTTCGTCGTGTAGACCACGCGACGGATTTCGGGCGGAAACGCAAAAAACGGAATCACGTGCGCCCAGGCGCGACGCGAGGACGCGACCACGGTCGGAAACTTCACGCCCGACGGGCCGCGCTCGAACGTGTCCAGCGCCGCGCTGGTGCTGTCAGCGCTCGGGGCGGTGTAGATCGCGCGGCCATCGGCTTGCGCTCTTTCCAATTCGCAAAGTCGAGACTCGCGCGAATCAGGTGGACGATGCACGTCTGCAGGGCGGCCGCGGGAAACACCGCCGCGAGTGCCTCGCTCATGCCCTTGAGTCTGTCGGTGACCGCGATGAGGATGTCCTGGCAGCCGCGCGTCTTCAGATCCGTAAAGACGTTCATCCAGAACTTCGCGCCCTCGGTCTGCTCGATCCAGATCCCGAGGATGTCGCGGCTGCCGTGCGGGGCCACGGCGAGCGCGAGATAGACGGCCGTGCTGCGCACCGACGCTTCGTCGCGAATCTTGACGCGCAGCGCATCGAAGAAGACGACGGGATACATCGGCTCGAGCAGGCGGCTTTGCCACGCGGTGACCTCCGCGACGACCGCATCGGTGACGGTGCCGATCAGATCCGGCGAGACCTCCACCGCGTACATCTCGGCGAGGAACGCTTGAATTTCGCGGGCAGTCATCCCACGCGCATAGAGCACCAGGGTCTTATCGTCGAACCCCGTGAAGCGTCGTTCGTGCTTCGCGATCAGGCGCGGCTCGAAGGTCCCTTCGCGATCGCGGGGGACCTCGATCGCGAGCGGCCCGTCATCGGTCAGCACGGTCTTGCCGTTCGTCCCGTTGCGGATTGCGGGAGTCCTCGGGCTTCGCGCCACCGGGCGGATATCCGAGATGGTGGGTCAGCTCGCCGCCCAACGCGCGCTCGATAATGGCTTTCTTGAACCGGCGAATCGCCGCGTCGAGCTCTTCGGGCGTCAGCGGTCCTTGGCGCACGAATTCATCAAGAATTTCGGGTGGAACCGGCGCCAGTGGCGCCTCAGACGTGGGCGATTTGGGTTTGCGGGGCATCAACACTCCTCATGTTATGCCCCACACACAAAATTCCTGACAGGCTCGTTGATCCACGAATACGTCTTCGCACCGTGAGGATCGTCCGCACGCTCCACGCTATACGCGAGCTACATCCAAAAGACGATTAATGATCGCGCAGCGCAAATCCGTCTCCGATTTAACCGAGCTCAGGTCGAGCTCCGTCAATGGGACCGCATCAACAATAGCTCTGACAGCCTCGCCTCGAGTAATTATGGCACCCGTCGCCGCTCGAATATCAATCGTCAAACGGTCCAGGCGAACGATTTGATCTTCGGCGATCGCTAATGTAACTTTCCTCGTGGGACGCGCCATGGGCAGTCCTCAGGATTTGGTCTTCCCACGAAACGGCGTTGACTGCAATGCCGCCCATGGAATGTCTCCCGTTAACCAGCATCATGCCAATGCATTGCCGCGAGTCACGTTGTCAGTAATCCCATCAAGGACTTTGCGAAGGCGAGTGGATGACTCTGACTGCCCTCGAGCGCTCCCGAGCGACAACTTCGCCAATGTACAAGGGAGAGAGAGAGAGGTAGATCACAACGTCTGAGATCGGTTGGAATCACAAAAGCCAAGACTCACCCACAGACGGCCCTTCGGCGTTGCCGAGCTGCCCGTAGCTCGAAGAGCGATTGCCAACGCGTCCATCTGCAACATCGCACCAACCGCGGCGGCGGTGCCGTTCGATCGACAAGTCACCGTTTGTGCCACTCACCAATAGCGCCCCGAGATGACTGTTGCCGAGTGGCAAATCAGACAACTCCGTCTGAGTAGTGTCACGTGTTGTCGTGCGCGTTCAGGGCCGGTAGGACGACGAACAATCGCCGGTCGGCGTGATCAGGTCAAACGAGAGTAAACCGACGAAACGAGACGCATGGCGACACCGGCGACACCTCCTCTCGAAGCCGACGCGCCGACCAGGGATCCGAACCTGAGCGTCAGGTGTCGTTAGCGATGAGGTATGAAAACACTCAATCTAGGCGGCAGGCTATCTCTGTCAAGGGCCGCCTGCACGCCTTCGTTCTGCGGCCGCGGCCCGGTACGTCCGTCCGTCGGCGGGCATCGGCCGCCGATGCCAACGCAATTGGAAAACACCAGGCATACGGGCATTTGGTCCTCCGGGCGTCGCTTTCGGGAGCTTCCGGTGCTGGATCGGGCTCGTTGCGGCGATCATTTGAGCGCGCTTGTCCTGCGCCGTCACCTCCGTCGAATGCCGCAGTGAGCTGCTGCGGCCCGACCTCCACGGACCGCAAACCCTCTCGATGTGGGGACTTGGGGAGACTGGCGCGCGCCCAAGATCTCAGCGCCTCTGTTACGGTCTTCACGCGGTGGCAACCAGCAAGAAGTTGCGAAAGTCGTCCCAGATGGCCCGCCACGTTTCCTGAGGAAAATCGCACATTTCGAAGTAGCGTCGATCGTGAGCTCGTGAGCTGACTGACAAATGACTGACAATTTGTAGCGGCTCACGGCGTGTAGGGTGTTTTTAATCCGGTCTGCGTAAAATAGCGGCCCTTTTCGGCTGTGTTCGAGGAGGTGCCGTGATTTCCCTTTGCTACGTCGTGCTCCAGCGTGTCCTCCAAAATGGCTTCAGGCCCCATCGCAGCCTGGGACTCAAGCCTCCGAATGGTCGGATGCCGATTGAGACCTGGGAGGGCATGCAACCGATCACCGTGACACGTCGCGACCGTCTCGGCGGCCTCTTACGCGAGTATGAGCGCGCTGCGTGAACCCTTGGCGAGCCGGGTCCTCGCGACGATTGGCAAGCCAGGCTATCAAGGCAGGGCAGATCGAGTTCACGCGCGACCGCGAGATTCGCATTCCAGGCTAGCTGCTGACGCCCGAAGCGCCGGGATCCGTCGACGCCGACGGTGCTCCACATCGGCGAAGTGGCGGCGTGGAGCTCGGTCGCCGAGGACGGATTTGCCGAGCGGTTGTGCACAAAGGGCGGATGCCGCGTGGCCACAATCGACCTCCGCGGACGCGGCGATTGCGCCATCGCGTACCCGCAGCGCAGTCGGTTTTACTTTCCAAATCGCATCACCAACGAGGCCTACCTCACCTAGTTCACGTTGATGCTCGGCAAGCCGGTCCTCGGCGGACAGGTGTACGACAGCCTTCGAGCGTTGGACTATCTCGGATCGCGGCCGGACGTCGGTGGCGGCGTCGTTCTCGTCGGCGACGGCCCGCACGGCGTGATCGCGCTCTACGCTGCGGCACTCGATAATCGGGTGCGCAGCGTGGCGCTGCTGCGGACCGTGACGGACTACCGCTCCCTGCCCGTTGCCGACCGCTACACGCAACCGTTCGGGATCTATGCCTACGGTCTCCTGCGCGACTTCGATCTGCCGGAACTCGCGAGCGTCGTGGGACCGCGCCCGGTATTGCTCCTCGATCCTGCGACGCCGCTGGGCGAGCCGGCCGGCGCGGCGGCACGAGACCTCTACAGCGGACTGCCAAACCTCGCGTGCAGACGACCGGCGATCAGGACAACGTACAGATCCTGGCGGCGTGGATCCGCGGCCAGGACTCACGGTGAGCCGTTGAACCACGGGTGCAGCTGGTATAGGCTCCCCCCGTGAGAGGGGGCGTTCGATGACACGAATTCTGGCTTCCGCGTGCGCCGTCCTGACGCTCGCCGTCGGTCCCGCGTTCGCGCAGGCGAAAGCGACGATCACGGGCGTGCCGGAGATCCCGTTCACGACGGTGTCGAACTTCCTCAAGCTGCCGCCCGGGGAATCGCTCGGCGAGTCGGTCGCCGTCGCCACCAACTCGAAAGGCAACATCTACGTGTACCACCGGCGCGACACGACGCGCCTCTTCGAGTTCGACAAGAACGGCACCTACCTCAGGGAGATCGGGAAGGGCTACTACGGCTTCGAATTCGCCCACTCGGTCCGCGTCGACAAGGACGACAACATCTGGACTGTCGATGAGGGCACCAACCTCGTCACCAAGTTCAGTCCACAGGGCAAGGTGCTGATGGTGATCGGGCGGCGGCCGCCAGCCGTTGACGGGCCCGTCATCGCACCGGCCGGCCCGAATCCCCCGGCGCAAAAATACATTCTCTGTCGTCCTACGGATGTGGGTTGGGATCCACAAGGCAACATCTTCATCTCGGACGGCTACTGCAACAACCGCGTCGTGAAGTACGACAAGAACGGCCGCTTCGTCGCACAGGTCGGCAGTGAAAAGGCGGGCAACAAGCTTGGAGAACTCAACCTGCCGCACGGTCTTCAGGTCGACGAGCGCGGCCACGTGTGGGTGGCCGACCGAACGAACAACCGCTACCAGGAGCTCGACAACGATCTGAAACCGATCAGGGAGATCACCAATCTCGGCACCGGATGGACGCTGTGCATCTCGCCGGGATCGCATCAGTACGTCTTCTTCTCCAACTCGAATCCGAACGGGAATCCACCGGGGTCGTGGGAGAACACTGGCGAAATCTACAAGGCGGAAATCGACGGCACGGTGATCGGCAAGTTCGGCAAGCCCGGCAAGATCCCGCCCGGCTTCCAGGTGGTCCACATGCTCGATTGTCGTAACCCGAACGAGGTGATCCTCGGCGAAATCGAATCGTGGCGCGTGCAGAAGTACATCCTGCAGCCGACGCCGGTGCGCCCGAGCGCGGGACGCTGAAGGAGGCGCACCATGAAGACCCTCATGACATTCGCTCTCGCGCTTTGCGGTGCTGCCGCGCTCGCGACCGCGGTCACCGCCCAGAACTCGCCGGCGATCAACTTCGATTCGGCGCCGAATGCGTTGACGCTTCCTGACGACATCTACCTCGGCGAAGTTGGCGGCGTGGCCACCAATTCACGCGGCGACATCTTCGTCTACACGCGCACCGGCCATCCGACGATGTCGATCGCGTCGGCGCGTCCGTTCGTGCACGGCGGCTCGCGGCTGTTCCAGTTCGATCGCAACGGAAAATTCACGCGCGAGATCGGCCAGGGCGTGTACGGATTTCTCTTCGCCGCGCAGGTCCGCGTCGATCCGCAGGACAACCTCTGGGTCGTCGACGAGTACGCTTCGATGGTGATGAAGTTCGATCCGCAGGGCCGCGTGGTGTTCCTCCTCGGACGCAAACCGGAGTCGATTCAGAATCCGGGCCGTGCCGGCGGGCCCGGCGGCGGCGGTGAAGGCGGACGCGGCGGTGAGGGCGGCCGCGGAGCTGAAGCCGGCCGAGGCGGTGGTGGCGCACAAGCCGGCGGACGCGGCGGCGGGCCTCCGGGAGCCGGCGCGCAGCAGGACGTCTTCAATCGACCGACCGACGTCGCGTGGGACGCGCAGGGCAACATCTTCGTCGCCGACGGCCGCGGCAACGCGCGCGTCGCCAAGTTCTCGAAGGACGGCGTGTTCGTCAAGTCATGGGGCCAGCGCGGCAACGCGACCGGCCAGTTCGCCAGCGTCGACAGCATCGCCGTTGATGCGCAGGGCAACGTCTACGCCGCCGACGGCGGCAACCAGCGCATCCAGGTGTTTGATAACAACGGCACCTTCAAGACCGAGATCAAGAATGTCGGCAACGCGCAGGCGATCTGCATCACGCCGGGCGGCAACCAGGTGATGTACGTCTCGAATTCGAATCCGCCGAACGATCTCGATACCGCGGGCGAGATCTACAAGATGCGCCTCGATGGCACGATCGTCGGCAAGTTCGGGCGGGCGGGCAAGCTGCTCAAGGAGTTCGGCACGGTCAACGCGATCGATTGCCGCACCGAGAACACCCTCTACGTCGGCGAAGTCGGCAACTTCAGAGTGCAGAAGCTGACGCTGCGCTAGACACGACGATCGACAGGAAGATGGGCCGCATGCGAATCCTGTCATCCTGGCTTGGGGTCATCAGCGTGGTCGCTGTGACGATCGGCGCGCCGGTGCGCGCGCCGGTCACGGTGCCGATGTCGCAGTACGACTACGGGCGTACGGGCGCCAATCTTCAGGAGTCGATCCTCAACCCGTCCAACGTGGATGCCACTCACTTCGGCAAGCTCTTTTCGAGGAATGTGGATGACAGCATCTACGCGCTTCCTTTGATCGTTGCCGACGTCGAGATCTCCGGCCAACGCCACAACGTCCTGTTCATCGCCACGATGGGAAATACGGTGTACGCATTTGACGCCGACGATCCGGCGCAATCGGAGCCTCTGTGGTCGTGCAACCTCGGCACTCCCGCTCCCGGCGACAGCTGGATCGGGCCTATCCATCATGGCATTCTCGGAACGCCCTTCATCGATGTGCCAACGGGTACTCTGTATGTGGTCGCCCTGGTGTCGAAAGAGAACGAATACAACCTGTGGCTGAATGCCCTGGACATATCCAACGGAAGCCCGAAATACAATTCGCCACAACTGCTGTCGTTCCCGTTCGCCGGATCGGAGGGGACGCTCACGAACGTGAAAGGCGCACTCCAACGGGCGGGGCTGCTGATGGTCG